>Ga0210388_10000035_pt1 | contig 221558 bp, 196 predicted proteins | sample IncBWC19OmetaG_FD_155485 | JGI IMG/M metagenome (GOLD analysis project Ga0210388, IMG submission 155485) | Forest soil microbial communities from Barre Woods Harvard Forest LTER site, Petersham, Massachusetts, United States - Inc-BW-C-19-O ...
GATTTCAGCTTCTTCAACGACCCCAACATCGCCGGCGAGCCCCTGAACACGCCCCTCTTCGACTCCAGCGGCAACGAGATTACCACCCTGGCGCCGGACCAGTCCCGCCCCCACTTCGGCATCGAGGGCTGGTTCTTCGACGGCCACCTCGGGCTGCGCGCCGGCTACACCGGCTTCGCCACCACGGCCGACCAGTTCACCGCCGGCGTCAGCTACAAGCAGGACTGGTACGGCGTGGACTACGCCTACATGGGCCATGCCGACTACCTGGGCGACTCCCACCGCATCGAGGTCCACTTCGACTTCGGCGGGCCCGCCGAGAGGCCCCGCGTGGTGGCCCTGGTCAACCCGCCCACCAACCTGGTCGCCAAGCCCAACAACAACAGCGTGCAGCTGCGCTGGGACGTGAACCCCGATCCGCACGTCACCGGCTACACGGTCTACATGAGCAAGGTCTCCGGCTCGGACTACATGCCGATCCAGAAGCAGATGAAGGACCACCAGGTGGTCGTCGACGGCCTGACCAACGGCGAACGCTACTACTTCGTGGTCACGGCTGTGAACAACAGCTGGCCCGCGGTGGAGTCGAACTACTGCACCGAGGTCTCCTGCGTGCCTTCGCCCCAGATCCCCGGCGCGCCGGAGCTGGGCGGGATGCCGGCGGCCACCACGGCCGCGGCGGCCAGCGGCCAGATCGTGGTCAAGGGCTGGGGCATGCCGACCAGCGACATCAAAGGCTACAACCTATACATGTCCCTGGACCCGACCTCGGGCTTCAAGAAGATGAACGACGCCCCCATCACCGAGATGCAGTACACGGTCAAGGGGCTCGACATCAACCGGCGCTACTGGTTCATGCTGACCTCGGTGACCAACGACACGCCGCCGGTGGAGTCGCGGCCCTCGCCGCCCTTCAACATGCTGAGCACGCCGGCGCAGTGACAGAACCACGCGCCGCGGGGCTCCCCCGCGGCGCGGCGACAGTGAAGGAGGACCGAACATGCTGAGAGGCCTCTATACCGCCGCATCCGGCCTGAACGCCGAGCTGCTGGAGCAGGATGTCGTGGCGAACAACATCGCCAACGCCAACACCGTGGGCTTCAAGAAGGACGCGCCCGTGCTGGAGGCCTTTCCCACCACGCTCGTGGCCCGCATCCACGACCGCATGGACATGAACGGCGCCGAGGGCCCCATGCCCTTGCCGGCCATCGTGGCCCAGAACCTGCCCTACCGGCCCCTGGGCGTGGTGGGCCAGGGCGTGGAGTCGGCCGGCACGGCGACCCAGTTCTCCCCGGGATCCCTGAGCCGCACCGACCAGCCCTTTGACTTCGCCCTCGAGGGCGACGGGCTCTTCACCGTGCAGAAGGCCGACGGCAGCGTCGCCTACACCCGCGCCGGCAATTTCACGCTCAACTCCGACAAGAACCTGACCACGGTCGACGGGGACCTGGTCATGGGCAACGGCATGCAGCCGATCAGGATCGACGGCCAGCACGTCGTGGTGGACACGGGCGGCATGGTCACGGTGGACGGCTCCAACGTGGGCAGCCTGGCGCTGGCGAAGTACGACCCCACCCGCTTCAGCAAGGCCGGGGACAACCTCTACCTGCGCCATGACGACGATTTCGAAGGCGTGGACGCCATGGCCAAGGACGCCCCCAGGGGCGTGAAGGTCCTGCAAGGCTTCACCGAGCAGTCGAACGTGGAAGTGGTCACCGAGATGGTGCACATGATCTCCCTGATGCGGGCCTACGAGGAGAACACCAAGGCCATCAGCATGCAGGACGAAACGCTTTCCAAGCTGATCACGTCCGTGGGCACGCCCTCGGCCTGATCCTTGAAACCCCTATAACCAGGCAATACCATTGGAGGTGCGATCATGATGAGAGCGCTTTGGACCTCGGCTTCCGGCCTGCAGGCCGAACAGATGAAGATGGACGTGCTGTCCAACAACCTGGCCAACGTCGACACCAACGGCTTCAAGGCCTCGCGCGCCGATTTCGAGGATCTGCTCTACGCGCAGCTGCGCCGGGCGGGGACCGTCGACCAGTACGGCCAGCAGCTGCCGCTGGGCACCGAAGTCGGCGCCGGCGTGCGCACGGCCGACACGCTCAAGAACTTCACCGAGGGCACGATCAACGTCACCAACCAGCCCCTCGACGTCACCATCAACGGCAACGGCTTCTTCCAGATCACCATGCCCGACGGAAGCCTGAGCTACACCCGCGACGGCGCCCTGAACATGGACGGCAACGGGCGCATCGTCACCGCCGACGGCTACTTCCTCGACCCGCCCATCACCATCCCCAGCACCGCGACGGGCGTGGTCATCGGCTCCACCGGGCAGGTGCAGATCACCCTGCCCTCCGGCACGAGCCAGGTGGTGGGCCAGATCCAGATCGCCAATTTCGTCAACCCGGCCGGCCTGGAAAGCGTCGGGCAGAACCTCTACCAGGCCACGGACGCCTCCGGCCAGGTCTACGTCGGATCGCCGGGCACCGAGAACCTCGGGACGCTGCAGCAGGGCGCCCTGGAGCAGAGCAACGTGTCGGTGGTCACCGAGATGGTGAACATGATCACGGCCCAGCGCTCCTACGAATCCGACACCAAGGTCATCACCGCGGCCGACACCATGCTCAGCCTGGCCAACAACATGCGCTACAACGGTTAAGGTTTGATGCCCTGGCGGACGGCGCTGCTCGCGTTCCTGCTGTTCCCGGCCGGGGCCTGCTTGAAGGCGGACGCCCCGGCGCTCCCGCTCCTGTCCGCTTTGGCCGGGCACAACAGGCAGACGGAGGCCGCGGCGGCGCAGCCCGTGGCGCTTTCGGGCACCGTGACCCTGCGCCCGCGGCTCCTGGCCCACGGCCCCAACGTCACCCTGGGCGACCTGGTCGAGCAAAGCCTGCCCCCGGACGTCGCGGCGGTGGCGGTGAAGCCGGCGGAAGGCCCGGGGGTGGCGATAGACCTGGATCCGGCCCTGGTGGCCTTGAAGCTCAGGCGCGCCCCCGGCGGACCCTACAGCTTGAAGAGCGGCTACGGGCGCCTGAGGGTGGAAGTGCCCGCCCAAACGGTGTCAGGCAAGATCCTGCTTGATTTCGCCCGTGGCTACCTGGACGCGCAGCTCAGCGGCACCGCCGGTGCGGCCATCCAGCCGCAGGGCAAGGTCTTCGGCCTGACGCTCTACGACGCCCAGCTTCGTTTCCGGGTCAGGCCCCCCGAGAACCATCCCCTGCGCGGCTACGTCGAGCTGCGGGTGGATGTCCTGCAAAGCTCGGCCAACGGCGAGGACAAGGTCGTGGCCACCGTGCCGGTCAGCTTCCTGGTGCGCCGGCAGGAGCCGCGCATGGTCACGACCCAGGCGGTCAACCGCGGCGACGCGCTGGGCTCGGACAACGTGGCGGTCCAGGTCATGGACACGACCTTCGCCGCGGACGGCTTCTCCGACCTGCAGTCGATCCAGGACAAGGTCGCCAAGACCTACATCCCCGCCGGCACCCCGGTGGACGTGGACATGGTCGACCTGCCGCTGGCCATCCACGCGGGCGACACGGTGAAGCTGCTGGTGCGCAGCGGCGCGATCGAGATCGACGCCTCCGCCAGGGCGGTGCGGGACGCGCGCGTGGGCGATTCGCTGCCCCTGCAGATCACGGACACGGGCAAGATGGTGCAGGCCCGCTGCGTGGACATGGATGTGGCCGTTCAGAACGCGTGGTGACGCGGACGGCCTGGGGAATCGCAAGCCAAGAGGGAGCGCTATGAAGCGGATTCAGTTGGTCTCTGCAGTCGTCCTGTCGGCCCTGGCGGCCTTCGCCGCCCCCGCGGGCGCGGATTCGCTGTGGCCCGGGGGCAGCTCCGATTTCGGGAACGTCTCCAACGGCATCTCCGACAACCGGGCCCTCAAGGTGGGGGACATCGTCACCATCCGCATCAACGAGTCGGCCACGGCCACCCAGAGCAGCCAGATGAGCACGAACAAGCAGGCCTCGGTCGCGGGCGGCGCGGGCCAGGGCAACTTCGCTCCCAACCAGGGCATGCCCATCACGAGCTTCGGCGTGGGCGGCGAGGAGAGCTTCGACGGCGGCGGCACCAACGCCAATTCCGGGGCCCTGGTCACGACCCTGAGCGCGCGCATCATCTCGGTGCTCGACAGCGGCAACCTGGTCATCCAGGGCCAGCGCAGCGTCAAGATCAACAGCGAGAAGCAGAACATCTTCATCAAAGGCGTGATCCGGCCCAAGGACGTGGACCGCAACAACACGGTGCTGTCCTCGGTGATCTCCGACGAGGAGATCAGCTACTCCGGGCGCGGCCCGCTCAGTGAAAAGTCCCATCCGGGCTTCTTCAGCCGCTTTATGGATTGGCTCGGCATCTTCTAGCCTTTGAAACCACTTTCATGAAGGTTTCCATGAAAAGAGCAGTTTCCGCCCTCGCCGCAGCGCTGGCCTTGTCGGCCTCTTTGGGGGCGGGCATCGTGTCGGTGCGCAACATCGCCCGTCCGATGGGCGAACGGGAGAACCAATTGACAGGCCTGGGGCTCGTGGTCGGCCTCAACGGGACCGGCGACACCCAGCTGACCGTGTTCACCCAGCAGGCCCTGCTGAACCTGCTCAGCGCCTACGGCCTGACCACCGAGCCGAACCTGCAGACCCGCAACGTGGCCCTCGTCATGGTCACCGCGAACCTGAAGCCCTACATGAAGAACGGAGACCAGCTCGACGTGCTGGTCTCCAGCGTCGGCGACTGCACCAGCCTGGCCGGCGGGACATTGATGCAGGTGCCTCTCAAGGGCGCGGACGGCAAGGTCTACGCCGTGGCCCAGGGCGCGGTGTCGATCGGCGAGCAGATGGGCGGGCGCATCGGCGGGCTCATCTCCTCGGCGGGCTACCGCACGGCGGGCCGGGTGCCGGACGGAGCCATCATCGAAAACGAGGTCCCCGCGACCGTGGTGAGCGAGGACAACCGCATCGAGTACATCCTCAAGGTCCCCGACCTCAGCTCGGCCGCGCGCATGGCCATGGCCATCAACCAGACCTTCGACAAGCTGAAGCCCGAATACGGGGACATCGCCGCGGCCAAGGACGCGGCCACGGTCGACGTCGACATCCCGCCCGACTTCCGCGACTATCCCGTGGAGTTCATGGCCGCGGTGGAGCAGGTGCAGTTCAACATCGAGGAGCACGCCGACAAGGTGGTGGTCGACGAGCGCACGGGCACCGTGGTCATCGGCTTCAAGGTGGCCATCGACACCTGCGCCATCGCCCACGGCAACCTGAACGTGAACGTCAAGGTGACGGACCAGGTGGCCCAGCCGCCCTACTTCCAGCCGGGCTCCTCCGCCCTCTATTTCGACAACCGCAACATCCACGTCAACGGCGGCGGCGGGAACCTGGTGGCCATCCCGGAGACGGCCACGGTGCAGGACCTGGTCGCCGCGCTCAACGCCATCGGCGCCACCCCGCGCGACCTGATCTCCATCCTGCAGGCCATCAAGGAGGCGGGCGCCCTCCACGGCGACCTGGAGATCCTATGACCCGGCCGGTCTCGCCCCTCGTCTCGTCGGACTTCCAGGCGCCGGACCTCAGCGCCGAGTGGAGCACGCGCATGGAGACGGCGCAGGCCGCGTCCGAGGCCCGCGCCGTGGGCATGGACGCGGAGGCGGCGAAGGCCACCAAGGGTGTGGACCCCAAGCAGCTCGACCAGTTGCGCAAGGTCAGCCAGGATTTCGAAAGCGTATTTTTGTCCTACATGATGAAAGTCGGGCGGGACACGACCTCCAAGGGCGGTTTTTGGGGCCACAGCCAGGGCGAGGAAATCTTCACTTCGATGCGCGACGACGAATTGGCCAAGCACATGGCCAAGGCCGGCGGCATCGGGCTGGCCAAATTGCTGGTGGAACAGCTGACCCGGACCCTGCAGGAGCAGGCCAACAACGCCAAGGCCGCCTCGGAAGGCTGATTTCCGCGATTTCCCTTGGGATGACGGCGTTTTATGGCGTATTCCGGGCTAAAGTTCGGGGCGTTTCGGACGATGCTAAGGGGTGCAAGCCTTTCCCCTTACGGAGGAGATCATGGTGCAAGGTTCTAACGATCTTGTCCCGCCCCTGAATCCGCCCAATCCCCCGGCGAACGCGGAAGCCACCCGCCGCCACAGGGTCACTACGCCTTTCCAGCCCGCTGAGCCCAGCCCCTTCCAGCAGGCCGCGGACAGCGTCCAATTGAGCCCCGATGCCGTGCAGGCCGCGGCGAACGCCAGGGCCGGCGGCGTACAGCCACCTGCGCAGCAGCGGGACATTGCCCAGCAGGCGATCAGCCAGCAGGCCCCCGCCCAGGAGCCCCCGTCCCAGGCCCAGCAGCCTTTGGCCCCGGTGCCGGGATTGGGGACGCCTCCGACGCCCTTCGCGGCCCCCACGGCCGCGGCTCCGGCCTCGGTGTTCACGGAAAAAGCCCTTCCGGTCCAGGCCCTGGCTTCGGCCTCCGCCGCGACCCCGGCCAAAACCGTGTTGCAGACGGAGCCTGAAGTCCGCCCAGGGCGCGTGCAGGCGGCGCTGCAGACCTTGTCCGCCACGACCAAAAACAGCGGGGCTGTGAACGCCCAGCTGGCTGAAAAACTTCTGACCGAATTCTGAGGGGTCTGTGACGGCTTATCAGGAACTCTTGGACGCCCTGCATCAGGCCGCCACGGCTGTCGAGGGCACGGGAGATCCGGCCGGCAAGGACCGCTACGAGGCGCAGCAGGCCGCCCTGGCCCGTTTGCAGTCCGTCCTCGACGCAGGCTTGGGGGATCTAAACCCCGTCCAAGCCGCAAGCGCCGCGGACGAAGTGCGCGCCTTGCTCCTGTCCAACGGCCTCAACCTGAAGTGGTCGCGCCTGCGTGCCCGTCTGGCCCGCATCGGCGCGCCCCGAGCGGAGCCCACGGCCCCGCGCGTAGCCCGACTGGATCTCGTATCCTAAACGAGGCGAATCATGTCCCTGAACGCTGACATCACGACCCTGAACTCCGCGCTGCAGGCCTTCACCTACGGCCAGAGCATCGTCGCGGAAAACATCGCCAACGTCGCCACGCCCGGCTACAGCGCCGAAACCCTGAACCTGGCCTCGCTGAACGATTTCGCCGGGGTCTCCGTGGCCGGCGTCGGGAGCACGCGCAACAGTTTCCTCTTCAACCAGATCTACGGCCAGCTGGCGCAGCAGGCTTTCACCTCGGTGCAGTTGAATCCGCTGACCCAGCTCGCGGACATTTTGCCGGCCACCAACGGCTTGAGCGCCTCGATCCAGGCCCTGGCCGCGGCCTGGACCGCCCTCGCCGCCAATCCGACCTCCGTGGTCGACCAAACCAACGTCTTGAACGCCATGCAGAACATGGCGAGCCTCTTCAACACCGACTCCAACCAGCTGTTCAACCTCCAGCAGAACCTGGACACGCAGACCCTGCAGGCCATCAGCCAGGTGAACAGCCTGGAGGACCAGATCCTCAGCCTGAACAAGCAGATCGTGGACGCGGGCGGCCAGCAGAGCGCGCAGACCTCGACGCTGATCGACCAAAGGGAAGTGGACGCCCAGTCCCTGGTGGCCCTGACCGGGGCGACGGTCAACTACAACACCAACGGCGCCATGGTCGTCACCTTCAACGGCGGGACCCTGGTGGACGGGGTCCAGAGCTACCACCTGGGGGCGCTCCCTTCGGCGACCACGCCGGGCCTGACCGACATCGGCTACGTGTCCGTGCCGGGATCGAGCTCCATGGCGGACGTGACCGCGGACATCACCAGCGGCACCATCGGCGGCCTTTACGCGGCGCAGTTGACCGTGCACCAGTCCCTCCTGACGGTCAACCAGATGGCCTCGGGCGTCATCCAGTACACCAACGAGGTCAACGAATCCTCGGCGGCGCCCGACGGCAGCTACAACGCCCTTTTATACGGGACCGAAGCCTCGGACATCAGCGTCAACCCGGCCCTGGAGAACAACCCGAACTACATCCTCTCCGGGAACGACCCGCTCAACCCCGGCAACCTCGCGGCCGTCCAGGGCGCCATGACCACGGTCAACATGTACAGCGAGATCGAGACCTTCAATCCCACCCCCGGTACGGGCGGCATGGAGTTGAACCAGGGAACGCCCATCGACCCCACGGCGACCATGCTCAGCCAGTCCGCCTTTTTCGCCAATCCCGCTCCGACCGCGAACGGCGAAATGAAGATCGTCGCCGGCAACAACACGGCCGATGTCATCTGGACTTCGAACATGACCTTGAACGACATCGTCGCCCAGATCAATTCCAAGGGCGGCGGCGCCATTTTCGCCACGCTGCAGACCGTTCCCAACGGCGCGACCGCGGGGGGGCAGCCGCTCAACGTGGGCCAGTTCATCCACATCTATTCGAACGCGCCGACCAGCGTCTATGACGTGAGCGGGAACCTGGCCAGCGTGCTGCAGCTGGGATCCGTGCTGGTCAGCTCGGCCCCGCTCAACGCGGTGCCCACGGACGGCATCAACCAGGTCAACCCGAACTTCGCCCTGAACTATGTGGCCCCGAACCCCAATGTCGTGGACAACCCGATGTCGCTGTACACCCAGCCGGTCACGCCCCCGGGCGGCGGCACGGTGACGGTGAACAACGACCCCGCCACGGTCTTCACCTGGAACGCCACGGATTCGGTCAACGACCTGCTGAACCTGATCCAGGGCGCCGCGCCGGCGAACAGCACCCTCTTTGCCGGATTCAACCAGCCGCCCCTGGCGCCCGCCCAGGAAGTGGCCATATTCAGCGTGCTCAACGGCCCCTCGAGCATAGGCAACCAGCTGCAGAGCGTCAGCATCAACGACCTGACCGGCAACCTCACCCAGGTCCTGAACCTCGACACGGACACCAACGCCACCCAGCTGTTTTCCCAGATGACCACCAACCTGGCCAACACCACCGCCGCCTTGAAGGCCGAGAACACCCAGGCCAACAGCCTGGTCAGCGCCACCCAGGCCCTGCAGACCGCCCAGTCCGGGGTGGACGAAAACGCCCAGCTGGCCGAGGCCGCGATCTACGAAAACGCCTACGACGCGGCGGTGCGCATGCAGTACGTGCTCGAGAACATGCTCAATTTCCTCATCACCCAGGTCGGCACCTCCAACAACAACAGCGGTCCGATCGGATCCTGAGGGCGGGCTGGGGAATAGATTCAGGGTTCATGGTCCATAAGGGGGGGTATTCCATGCTTCGACGTCTTGCGCTGGCGGTCGCCTTGTCTGCGGCGGCCGCAGGGTCGGCCTATGCCGCTGTCTGCCTCCCCATAGGCGCGGGCCCGGTCCTCAACGGGTTCGAGACCACGGGCACCACCTGCACGAGCGATTTCAGCCAATGGACCGTCACCAGCGTGCCCGCCGGGGCGACCTGGGGCGTCTCCTCAGGCTCCTTGAGCCCGGTCCAGGGGGAGAGCTACGGCTGGGCCGCCAAGGACGGCACCCAGATATCCATCGCCTTGACGGCCGCGGCCTGCCCGGTCCTGGCCGCCAACGCCGATTGGGCCACGCCGCAGTATGATTACCTCTTCGCGACCTACGCCTCCACCACGGTCAGCGCGAACGAGTTCCATTTTGAGTTCCAATTGTTCAACACCGCCACCGCCACGGCGACCGGGTTCCAGACCTCGGCGGTCCTGTCGGGAAGCGCCACTCCGCCCTGGACCTACCTGATCACCTCCCTGGATTACGCCCAAAACATCAACTACAGCCTCAGCGACATCACCCAGATCCGCATGGTGGATTTCGGCCCCGCCTTCAACGAGAACCTGGGCATCGGCTATGACGACCTGCAGATAGACACGGCCGCCGGGGTCTCGGACAGCCCCAATACCGCGGTGCCGTCGGGCGCCGTGACCATCACCAACGGCAGCTGCGGCGGCGCGATCTCCCTGAAATGGAACACTCAGTCCCAGACCGGCACGGATCCCATCAACGGCTACCACATCTACCGTTCCCCCAGCGGCCTTTCCGGGACCTGGACGAGCGTGGGCTACATACTGGCCAGCGCGGGTTCGCCCTACACCTACAGTGAAACGCCCCCCGGGCCCGCGGCCGACTGGTACTACGAGGTCCTGCCCTATTCCTCCGCCACCACCAACTTCGGCGGCGGCGGGCTGAACGGCGTGTACACGGGCTGCAACGTGGTCAGCCTGGACGAGCCCTGGACCACGGCCGACGGCGGCGTGAACGAGGCCCTGCTGACCCAGGGCAACGCGATCCTGGTCAGCGACCTGGCCGCCTGCTCCCCCACGGACACCCCCTCGAGCACGCCCACCCCGTCCCTGACCGCGACCCAGACCTTGACGCTGACCGCGACGCCCACCTCCTCCGCGACCCCCACCTCCACGCCCAGCTACACGGCGACCGTGACCTTCACGCACAGCCCCACGCCCACGGACTCGCCCACCTATACCACTCCCACCTACACGCCGACCTCCACCGCGACCTTCACGGCCGTGAACACGCCGGTGAACACGCCCACCCTGGCGAACACGGCCACCTTGGCGAACACCCCCGTGGACACCAACACTCCGGTGAACACCAACACGCCCGGGCCCACCAACACCCCGGTGAACACGCCCACGCCGGTGGCAACGGTGCCCTATGTCCAGCTCTACCCCAACCCCTTCTATCCGGACCGCGGACAGGTCTCCCACCTGGGCCCCGTGCCGGCCGGGGAGACCTGGTCCGTGTTCGACATCATCGGCAAGTTCGTGTACAAGGCGACCACCACGGGCAACCCGGCCCTGGACGTCTGGTACGGATACAACGCCGACGGCATGGAGTGCGCCACGGGCATCTACTTCATGGTCCTGAACGGCAAGATCTATCGCATCGGCCTGGTGAGGAACTGACATGAAAAAAACCGTTTCCTCGCTCGCCCTGACCGCCCTCGTCTCCGGCTTCGCCCTCCTTCCCGGCATGGCCCACGCCTACGGCGCGGCCGGCGTCGTGTCCGCCCCCATCCTGGAGCTGCCCATGGGCGTCCGGGGGGAGGGCATGGGCGAGGCCTTCACCGGCATCGCCGACGACGTGAACTCGGTCTACTACAACCCCGCCGGCCTGACGGCCCTGGATTCGGTGCAGTTGGAGCTCATGAACATCCAGAGCTTCGGCGGCGTCCAGTACGAGAACATCGGACTGGCCACGCCCACGGACATGCTGGGCGTGAACGTGTGGAGCACCTTCGCCCTCAGCTACACCCTGGTGAACGTGGACGACACGCCTCTGACCCTTGAGGACCCCAGCGGCGCCTTCCTGCAGACGCCCTACAGCTTCACGGCCGGCTACAGCGTTCTGACCTTGAGCTACGCCTGGCAGGCCACCCAGGCCTTCTCGGTCGGCATGACGGTCAAGGCCATCAACCAGAAGGTCTACACCTCCGAGGGCTGGGGCGTGGCCGCGGACCTGGGCGTGATGACCCGCCAGTTCGACGGCTTGAGCGCGGGCGCGGACCTGGAGAACGTGGGCACCTCGCCGGAGCCGAACACCACCCTGCCGACCGAGCTGCGCATGGGGTTGGGCTACGACTGGGAGAACCCCTTCACCGGCGAGCAGAACGCGGACAAGATGCTCTTCGACGCGGACCTGATCATGCCGGTGGTGCCCGTGGACCAGGAATGGGAGCTCAACGTCGGCGGCGAATACACCCACGACTTCGGCAAGCAATACGGGGTCCTGCGCGCGGGCTACGAATTCCCGCAGACCGTGCTGGGCGCCCAATCGAGCTTCTCCGTGGGCGGCGGCATCGGCACCCACATCAGCGGCATGGACCTGTCCCTGGACTATTCCTGGACCCCCTACGGCGAGCTGGGCGACCAGCAGCGCATCGCCCTGACCGGGACCTTCGGCGCCAAGCTCCGGACGCCGGCGGCGCCCAAGGGGAACTACCTCTATCCGCCGGACAACGTGGTCGCGCAGGCCGGCCCCCGTTCCGCCCGCATCAGCTGGGACCCCCAGAAAGGGAAGGTGGACGGCTACGATATCTACATGTCCTACAGCCCCAACGCCAAGGAATGGACCCGCCTGAACAAGGCCCCCATCACCAGCACCTCCATGACGGTGAAGAACCTATACGCCGGCTACAAGGTCTACTTCTGCGTGTCGACCCTGGCCCACAAGTCCGGCGAGGTGTACCGCGAAAGCGACAAGTCCAAGGTCGTGGTGGTGACCCCCTACTGAGTTCAAGGGGCGAAACCCGCCTGGAATCCAAGAAAAGCCCCGCTTTGAGCGGGGTTTTTCTTTTTTTTGGGCTTCGCCGCCGCGGGGCGCTTACCTTGACGCTCCCTGTTCCCGCCCTTAAACTGCCACGGGCGTCAGCGGCGCCCTTTATGCCACTTTTTAGCGGAATGGTGCATGTTCGGTTTTGTCGGCCGCCAGGACCTCGAAAAAGAGATCGCGCTCCCCTTCAAGGTCGTCCTTGAGGCCCGGGACGACGGCTATTTTTTGGCCAAAGTCCCAGGCCTGCCGGGCTGCACGGCGCGCGGACGCAGCAAGAGCGAGGCCCTGAAGAACGCGGAACAGGCGGTGCGTCTTCGCCTGGGCGGCGCCGCCGCCGCGGCCTTTGAGGTCGTCTGGGAGGACCCGGCCCAGAAGGTGGTGCATTGCGCCCTGCCCTTTTTCGGGCGCCTGGTCGCGGCCACCAACCGCGACAGCAGCCTGGCCTCCACCAGCGGCGATTTCGGATCCTGGACCGCGGGCCAGGTGGGCAAGGCCGGCCCCGGCAGGGGCGCGGCCGATTCGCAGCGCCCCGACGCCGAGGAGGGCGGCGCGGACGGCCTGCTGGACTACACCCCCCAGGTCTACTGCCTGGCGGCCTACAGCGGCACGGGCGTGGCGAAACTCTACGCCGGAACCTCCTCGTCGGGGTCCATCTACGAGAGCATGGACGGCCTGGGCTGGGAGCTGAGCACCGCCACGGGCGAGGACCGAGTCCACTGCCTGGCGGAGTTCCGCGGTCGCCTCTACGCCGGCACCTCGGGCCAGGCCAAGCTGTTCTGCTACACCGGGAGCCACTGGTCGCCCGTGTACCGCGGCGGCGAGACGGCCATCACCGCGGCCGCGGAGTTCCACGGCGAGCTCTTCATCGGGACCTACCCAAGCGGCCACATCTACGCCAGCGCCGACGGCATCAACTGGCACCTGGCCTTCGACAGCGGCCAGACCTTCGTGCGCAGCCTGGCCGAGTTCGACGGCGCCCTCTACGCCGCCACCAGCAAGGCCGGCGGCGGGGCGGTGTTCCGCAGCGACAACGGCCTGCGCTGGGAGAAGGTCTTCGAGACCAAGGACCCCAATTTCTACTGCCTGCACGTGTTCCACCACGCCCTGTGGCTGGGCAGCGGCAACCAGGGGCGCCTCTACCGCAGCCAGGACGGCTCGGCCTGGACCCTGGCCGCGGCCCTCGAGGACGAGGGCATCCGCGGCATGGCCTCCTACGACGGCCGGCTCTACCTGGCCACGGAGGGCCGCGGCCGCATCTACCGTTCCGCGTTCGCCGACACGCCGCCGCCCATCCTGTCCGACATACGCTTCCACGACGTGACCAGCCATTCCGCGGTGGTGAGCTGGCGCACGGACCGCCCCAGCGACGGGCGCGTGCTCTACGGCGTGGACGAGCTGCTGGACAGCGTGCACGCCTCCGCCTTCTCCACCGAGCACCGGCTGGCCCTCAGCTACCTCAAGGCCCACACCCTCTACCGCGTCCAGGTCCTGTCCCGCGGCTCCGACGGCAGCGAGGCCGGCTTCAGCGGGGACCTGAGCTTCAGCACCGGCGGCGCCGAGACCGCTTCCTTGAGCTCCGGCACCCACCCCCTGGGGGAGGCATGGTCCGCCCAGGGCGAGGTGCTGATGCAGTGGTTCCCGCCCGAGGGCGTTCCGCGCTTCCACTGGTGCGTGGACCACAGCCCGGAGACCCTGCCCGAGCCGGGCTCGCCCGGCGTGCGCGCCACGACCGAACGCTCGGCCTCCTTCGACCTGGAGGAGGAGGGCCTGTGGTGGTTCCACCTGCGCTGCGAGGACCGGGCGGGCAACCTCGGCTCCGCCGCCTCCCACTACCGCCTGGGCGTGGACCTGGTGGCCGCCCCGCCGCGCCTGGCCTCCCCCAGCCACGCCGAAGGGGCCTGGAGCAACAACCCCAAGGCCGTGTTCACCTGGGAGTCCCCGGCCGACCTGTCGGGGATCGTCGGATACTGCGTCCTGCTGGACCGGAAGAAGGCCAGCCTGCCCACGCTGGCCACGGGGATCCGCATCGAGGAGCCCCGCTACACCGTGGAGCTGCCCGAGGACGGCGAGTGGTGGCTCCACGTCGTGAGCATGGACGCCGCCGGAAACGTGGGCGCTGAAGCGGCCCACTATTCCCTGAAGCTGGACCGCCGCGCGGATCCGCCATCGGTCGAATCCGGCTCCCATCCCGACCCTTCCCGCTGGTTCAACACGGCCCAGATACTGCTGCATTGGGAGGCCCCCTCGGACCTCTCCGGCGTCACCGGCTACTACACCCTCCTGGACCAGCGGCCCGAAAGCGTGCCCAGCGCCCACACCGGCGCCTTCACCGCCCTGCAGTCCCTCTCCTACAACGGCAAGACCGACGGGATCTGGTATTTCCACATCGTCAGCGCGGACGCCGCGGGCAACGTGGGGACCGAGGCCGCCCACTACTGCATCCGCATCGACACCTGGGCGGCGCCCCCGGAGATCTCCTCCCCCACCCATCCCTCCGGCACCTGGGTGCCCTCGGGGCGCGTGGTCTTCGAGCTCAAGCCGCCCGCTGACCTCTCCGGGACCCTGGGCTACTACTGGCTCCTGGACAAGGACCCCCAGGGCACGCCGGGCGCGGAGCGCGGCGCCTACACCCACGAGCGCAGCCTGGAGTTCAACGACCTGGCCGACGGCCTGTGGCACCTGCACGTCGTCAGCAAGGACGCCGCCGGCAACGTCGGGGGCGAGGCGGCCCATTGCGCCGTGCGCATCGACACCGAGGCGAAGCCGCCCATGCTGCGGCCCTTCGGGTCGTCGGAGGAATGGACCCAGAAGCGGCAGGGGGAGATGAGCTGGGAGGCGCCCGAGGACCTCAGCGGGGTGGCCCAGTATTGGTGGATATTGGACCAGGACCCGGCGACCGTCCCGACGGCCCACAGCGGCACGCGCTGCCTGGAGACGCGGGTGCGCGTGGAGGCGCCCCAGGACGGCCTGTGGTGGTTCCACGTCGTGACCGAGGACCGCGCCGGCAACGTGGGCCGCGAGGCGGCCCATTGCCGGCTCAAGGTGGACACCGAGGCCCTCGCGCCGCGCCTGTTCTGCCCGACGCACCCGGACCGCAAGGCCTGGAGCAACCACACGCGGCCGCGCTTCGAGTGGCACGAGCCCGAGGACAGCTCGGGCATCGCCGGTTACTACTGGAGCTTCGACCAGGACGAGGGCACGGTGCCCTCCGCGGCCACGGGCGTGTACACCACGGAGCGCTACGCGGTGGTGGACCGCGGCGTGGAGTCCGAAGGGGAGTGGTGGTTCCACGTCACCAGCCGCGACCGGGCCGGCAACGTGGGCCTGGAGGCTTCGCACTGGCCGGTGCGCGTCGACACCACGGCGCAGCCCCCCGCGCTGCGCTCCTCCACGCATCCGGACCGCAACGCCTGGAGCAAGAACCCCAATCCGGTCTTCGAGTGGGACGCGCCCAAGGACTACAGCGGCATCGCGGGCTATTTCTACGTGCTTAACCGCAGCCCCAACACCCTGCCCTCGGAGTCCAACGGCGCCTGGACCGAGGACTGCCGCGCGGTCTTCTCCGGGCTCGAGGACGGGATGTGGACCCTGCACGTGGTGTCCAAGGACCGCTGCGGCAACGTCGGGCCGGACGCCGCCCACTACGGCATCCGCATCGACACCCAGGCCCTGCCGCCCCAGGTGAGCTCCCCCACCCACCCCGAGGGCGCCTGGACCCGCAACGCCGCGCCCACCTTCACCTGGACCCCGCCCCAGGACGCCGCCGGCGTGGCCGGCTACTACTACGCCCTGGACCGCGAGCCGGCCACGGTGCCGGCCCCGCCCAAGGCCCAGTACACCACCGCCACCCAGGTCAGCTTCCCGAAGCTGCAGGACGGCCTGTGGATCTTCCACATCGTCACCGCCGACGCGGCCGGCAACGTCGGCACGCGCGCCGCCCACCACAGCATCCGCATCGACACGGCCGCGGGCCTGGCCAAGCTCAGCAGCGCCGGGCACCCGGACCAGGCGCAGTGGTACAGGGACCCCAACCCCATCGTGTCTTGGACCCCGCCCAACGACCCCAGCGGCATCGGCGGCTATTACTGGAGCGTGGACCAGCAGCCCGACACCGTGCCGGGCCTGCAGGGCCGCTGGACCACCGAGACCCAGGCCGCGCCCGGGCCCCTGCCCGACGGCGAGTGGTGCTTCCACGTCTCCACCAAGGACGGGGCCGGCAACCTCTCGACGGAGGCCTCCCACTTCCGCCTGCGCATCGACACGCAGGCGCCCAAGCCGCGCGTGTACAGCAAGAGCCACCCCGACCCGGCCGCCTGGGGAGCCTCGGCCAGCCCCAGCTTCGTGTGGGAGGACGGCGACGACGCCTCCGGCATCGCCGGGCACTTCTGGGTCTTCGACAACAACGCCAACGCGCCGGTGGTCCCGGGCCAGGCGCAGTGGACCACGGAGGCCGGCGTGACCTTGCCGCCCCAGAAGGACGGCATCTGGACCTTCGCGCTGGCGGCCAAGGACCGCGCCGGCAACGTCAGCGAGCCGGTGCGGGTGGGGGTCAAGATCGAGACCCAGCCGCCCAGCTCCAAGCTGGAGCCTTTGCCGGCCCTGTGCGCCAAAAAGAGCTTCGAGGTCCGCTGGAAGGGCGAGGACCGCGTCAGCGGGGTGGCCCATTACGACGTGCAGGTGCGGGAGGGGGAGAAGGGCCCCTGGCGCCCCTGGCAGACCGAGACGACCGCCACCTCCGCGCAATACGCGGGCAAGGACGGCGTGGACGTGGCCTTCCGGGTGCGCGCGCACGACCGGGCCGGCAACGCCGAACCCTGGCCCCTGCAGGGCCCCTGGGTCCACACCCTGGTGGACCTGAGCCCGCCCGAGCCCGTGGTGAACCTGGACGCCAAGCCCGGCCCCGGCGGCAGCGTCAACCTGAGCTGGTCCCCGGCCCTGGATTCCGGCAGTGGCGTGGGCGGCTACGAAGTGTGGCGCGGCTCCAACGCCCAGGAGCAGGGGACCTGCGTCAGCCCCCCGGGCGGCGTGGACAAGGCCGCCTTCACGGATCCGGGCAAGGACCTCGAGGACGGCGCGCTCTACCACTACGCCGTGCTGCCCTTTGACAAGGCCGGCAACAAGCGCAAGGAGGGCAACCCGCGGGTTTCCTGCGTCTGCGACCGGACCGCGCTCGTCCCGTCCTTAAGCTCGCCCACCCATCCGGACCCGCGTGAGTGGAGCCGCCAGACGACCGCCCTGCTGCGCTGGGAGCAGCCTGAGGACGCGTCCGGGATCGCGGGCTACTACTGGACCCTGGACCAGAGCCCCGACTCCCTGCCCAACCCCGCCGCGGCGAAGTTCGTGGAGAAGCCGGAACTGGAGCTGGCCGGGCTCAAGGACGGCGCCTGGGTGGCGCACGTGGCCACCAAGGACCTGGCGGGCAACCTCTCCAAGGAGGCGGGCCACTACCGCCTCAACATCGACACCCAGCCCCCGCCCGCGCCGGTGGTGCGTTCCACCACGCACGGCTCCGAGGCCTGGTCCGAGGAGGCCGACGCGGAGTTCCAGTGGAGCGTGCCGCCCGACGCCTCCAAGATCGCCGGCTACTACTGGCTGGTGGACCAGGCGCCCGCGACCGTGCCCGGCCCCCCGGCCGCGGCCGGGGGCAGCCGCTACAGCACGAGCCCGGCGGCCTCGGTGAAGGGCCTGGCGGACGGCGTCTGGTGGTTCCACGTGGCGGCCATGGACCGCGCCGGGAACGCGGGCGTCCAGGCCGGCCATTACTGCGTGCGTGTCACCCACGGCCCGCCGCCGCCGCCATTGAGCTCGCCCACCCATCCGCGGCCGGAGGAGGGCTACGCCAACCGCACGGCCGTGTTCCATTGGTCCACGCCCCAGTCCCGCACGCCCGTCTCCGCCTGGCACTACTGCCTGGACCAGATCCCGGACACGGTGCCCGACCAGCGCGCCGCGCGCACCACCGAGCTGCGCGCGGAATTCAACGATCTGGCCGCGGGCGACTGGTGGTTCCACATCGTCAGCGTTGGTCCCGACGGCGGCCTGGGCCGCCTCGCCTCGCACTTCCCGGCGCGCGTGCGTAGCGCCGGCTCCCTGCAGGGCCAGGTGACCAAGCCCAACGGCATGCTGCCCCAGGAGGGCGCGCTGCTGGAGGTCTTCCGCCAGGGGAAAAGCGTGGCCAAGACCGCCGCGGGCAAGGACGGGCGCTTCCGTTTCGACGGCCTGGATCCGGGCGAGGTCCTGGTGAAGCTGGACTTGGCGGGCCTGCCTTCGCTCCTGGTCGACGGCGTCAAGCTCGACGGCGCCTCCTCCACCCTGAACCTGAGCTGCGAATGCATGGCCTGGCCCTCGCCCACCGAAGGGGCGGCCCAGATCCGCTTCGCGGTGCTGGCCAGGGAGCCGGGCAAGGTGGGCCTGAAGCTGTACACCGAGACCGGGCAGGGCCTGGGGGAGATGGAGGCCGCCGCCCCCCGCGCGGGCTACGTGAAGCTGACCTGGAACTGCTCCGAGGCCCCCGCCGGGAGCCTGCTGTGGCAGGCCACGGTGACGTCCGCGGACGGCAAAGCCGTCAAATTTCCCATCCGCAAGCTCAGGATCAGCCGCTGATTTGGGCATCCCAGGCGGGGCGCGATGCGTATATAATCTGCGGACGGTAAAAAGGTTCATAGGGGCCGCTTTCGTGGCCCCGCACAGCGGAGGAAGTATGGGAAAGGCGATGACCATCACGCAAGCGAACTTCAAAACCGAGGTTCTTGATTCCAAGCAGCCTGTCTTGATCGATTTTTGGGCCGAGTGGTGCGGGCCCTGCCGCATGGTGGGCCCCATGGTCGAGGAACTGGCCGGGGAATACGCGGGCAAGGCCAAGGTGGGCAAGATCGACGTGGACCACGAGCAGGACCTGGCCCAGAATTTCTCGGTGAGCTCGATCCCGACCCTGCTGGTCATCAAGGGCGGCAAGGTCGTGGGCAGCCGGGTCGGCGTCGGCAGCAAGGCCGACCTGTCCAAGATGCTGGATGAGGCTTTGCGCTGAACGAAGCGTCTTTTTTGGTGACGGGCGCCACTTCCGTGCTGGGAAGGGCGCTTTTGCGCCGGCTCTGGGCGGACCCCGCCTGGGCCGGCTTTGTTTTTTACCTGGTGGGGAGGGATGGCTCCGCGCTGGAGGCCCTGTGCCTGGAGGCCGGGGCCGCCGGACGCGGGGCCGAGGCCCTGGCGCTGGACCTGGCCGAGCCCTCCGCCGGGGAAGCCTGCGCCCGCGCCCTGGCCGCGGCCCCTCCGCTGGGAGGCTTCGTGTTCGCGGCCGGAAGCGCCCAGGACCAGGTCCTGCCGCTGATGGCCGAAGCCGCCTTTGAGCGGGTGCTCAGGGTGAACCTGGGCTTCCACGCCGGACTGCTGAAATTTTTCCGCGGACCCGGCCGCCTGGCCCCCGGCGCCCGCGGCCTGCTGGTTGGGTCCAACTCCGGCTTGCGCGGCCAAAAAGGCCAGGGCGCCTATGCCGCGGCCAAGGGAGGCCTGGTGGACCTGCTGGCCCTGGCCCCCCCCGGCCTGAGGATCAACGTGCTCCTGCCGCCCCTGATGCCCTCGCCCTTCCTGGACGCGCTCAAGCCCGCGGCCCGCGCGGAACTCTACGGGGCGCGCCTCATGGAGGACCCCGACCCGGCGGCCTCCTGCGCCGAGGCGGCGCTCTTCCTCCTGTCCGACCGCGCTTCCTACATACACCGCCAGGTCATCCACGCCGACAGCCGCGTGGGCGCCCTGGGCTGGGACTGAGGCGGCATGCCCGTGCGCGTTTTCATCACGGCGCTGGGGCGCGTCAGCGCCCCCTTGGACGGCTCCGGGCTGGCCCCGGACCCGCGCCTGCAGGGCCGTTTGAGCGCGCGCCTGGATGTGGAGGCCCGCCCGGGCGAACCCCGTTTGCACGCCCTGGCCCGCCTGGCGGCGGAAGCGGCCCTGGAAGGGGCTCCGGGGATCGGGCGCCTGGCCGCGGAGGAGAAGGGCGTTTTCCTGTCCTCCAGCAAAGGGGGCATGGCGGTCTTCGATACGGCCCATCCGGACCCGGGCCCAGCCCTGTGGCGTTTTTTGAGCTCCAGCCCCGGCCAGGCGGTGCGCGACGCGCTGGGCTGGCGCGGCGGCGGGCGCAACAGCCCCCTGGCCTGCGCCACCGGCGCCTACGCCATCGGGCTGGCCTTTGAGGACATCCGCGCCGGGCGCCTGAGCGCGGCCCTGGCCGGCGCGGCCGAGGCCTCCTTGACCCCCTTGGTGGCGGCTTCCTTCGCCAGGCTGGGCGCGCTGTCCCCGGCGCGGGATCCGGCCGGCCTGCGCGGCCCCTTCGACCGCCGGCGTTCGGGCTTCGTGCTGGGCGAGGCCGGGGCGGCCCTGCTGCTGGAAAGCGAGGCAAGCCTGGCCCGCACGGGGCATAGGCCCCTGGCGGAGTTCAAGGGATGGGCCTGCACCTGCGACGCCTGGCACCTGACCTCGCCCCTGCCCTCGGGCCGCCAGGCCGCCCGTTGCATGCGCCTGGCCCTGGAGCGCGCGGGCCTGGCCCCCAGCGACATCGCCTACGTCAACGCCCACGGCAGCGGCACCCCGGCCGGCGACCTGGCCGAAGCCGCGGCCCTGCGCCAGGTCTTCGACGCCGCATCCGGTCCGAGGCTCAGCTCCATCAAGGGGGCCACGGGCCACACCTTGGGGGCTTCGGGCGCCCTGGAAGCCCTGGTCACGGTGCGGTCCCTGGAGCGCGGGACGCTGCCCGCGAACAGCTTTTGCCGCGACCCCATGCCCGAGCTGGCGCCCTGGCTGGCCCTGGAAGCCGAGGCCCTGCGCCCGGGCTCCGCGCTGTCCCTGAGCATGGGCTTCGGCGGGCACAATGTGGCGCTGGTCTTTTCCCGCGCCTGAAGCGGAGCTTGCGATGTCCTGGACCGAAGAACTCGAGCTCGACCTTGAGGAGACCCAGTCCAAGGGGCTGCGCCGCAGCCTGCGCGTGTGCGCGCATCCTGAGGGCCCGCGCATCCGCCTCGATGGAAGGGAACTGGTCCAGTTCGCCAGCAACAACTACCTCGGCCTCAGCGCGCATCCCCAGGTCCTCGCCGCGGCCAAGGCGGCCCTGGACGAATACGGGGCCGGCGCCGGCGCATCGCGCCTGGTGGGCGGCGGCAGCCTGATGATCCACGCCGCGCTGGAGCGCGAATTGGCGCGCTTCAAGGGCATGCCCTCCGCGCTCGTCTTCGCCACCGGCTCCTTGGCCAACCTCGGCCTGCTGGGGACCCTGGCCGGGCCCGAGGATGTCGTGGTCCTGGACAAGGCCTGCCACGCCACGCTCTACGACGGCGCCCGCCTGTCCGGGGCCGGGCTGGCGCGTTTTCCGCACCAGGACCTGGCCCGTTTGGACGCCCTGCTGGCCGAAAAAAGCAAGGGGGCCCGGCGGACCATCGTGGTCGTGGAGGGCGTCTATTCCATGGACGGGGACATCGCGCCCCTGCCCGAGCTCCTGGAGCTTACGGCGCGCCACCGGGCCCTGCTGGTCGTGGACGAGGCCCATTCCACGGGGGTGCTGGGCGCTGGCGGCCACGGCATCCTGGAGCACTACGGCTTGGCCGCCCCCGAAAACCTGATCCTGAGCGGCACGCTGAGCAAAGCCCTCGGGAGCCTGGGGGGCTATGTGGCCGGGCCCCAGGTCCTGGTCGACACCCTGGTCAACCACAGCCGCGCCTTCATCTACGCCACCGCCTTGCCGGCCTCCTGCGCCGCGGCCGCGCTGGAGGCCCTGCGCCTGATCGAGAAGGAGCCCGGGCACCTGCAGCGGCTGCGTGTCGTGCGCAAGGCCTTGGCCGAGGGTTTGACGGGCTTGGGCTGGGACTTCGGCCGTTCCCAGAGCCCCATACTCCCCATTTTGGTGGGCAGGGCCGCGGCCGCGCTGGCCCTGGAACAAAGGCTTTTGGGGCAGGGATTTTATGTGCCGGCCATGCGGCCGCCGACCGTGCCCGCGGCCGCCTGCCGCCTGCGCCTGAGCGTGGGCGCCGCCCACGACCTGGGGCAGGTCGAGGCCTTGCTGGCCGTCCTGGGGAAAAAACCATGAGCCCGGCAGCGCTGGCCTCCCTGGTCCGGGGCCCCGGTTATTTCGTCACGGGGACGGACACGGGCGTGGGCAAGACCTGGGTGGCCTGCCGTCTGGCGGAAACGGCGAGGGCGCGCGGGCTGCGTGTGGGCGTGTTGAAGCCCGCGGAGAGCGGCGGAGGCGGCGACGCGGCGGCCCTGAAAAAAGCGTCGTCCTGCCCGCTGCCCCTGGAGCTCATCCGGCCCTACGCCTTCGGCGCGGCGCTGGCCCCCTCGGCCGCGGCGGCGCTGGAGGGGAGGCGGGTCGCGCTCAAGCCCATCCTGAAGGCCTACAGGGCCGTGGAGGGCGTCTCGGATTTCACGCTGGTGGAGGGCGCGGGGGGGCTGCTGGTGCCCTACGGACCCGGTCTCGACGGCGCCTCCATTGCCAAGGCCATGGGCCTGCCCCTGCTCATCGTGGCGCGGCGGGGGCTGGGGACCATCAACCACAGCCTGCTGACTTTGGAGGCCGCGCGCGCGCGGGGCCTGAATGTGGCGGCGCTGGTGCTCAGCGCCCCGGGCCGCAAGGGCGATAGGTCCGTGGCCGGCAACGCGCGGCAGATCGCGCGTTTGGGCAAGGTGCGGGTGGTGGAAGCGGGATGAACAAAGGGACCATCGGCCGCCCTTAGGGGCGGCCCTTTTTATTCGCGCAGGGTCCGCTTCAGGACTGGAAGAAAAACCACAGCAGCGGGCTCAGGGCCAGGCGGTACCAACCGAAGGGTTTGAACGAAATCCTGGACAGCAGGCGCATGAACTGGCTGACGCTGAGCAGGGCCAGCACAAAGGCCGTGGCGAAGGCCAGGCCGAAGGCGAGAGGGAAGGCCCGCACCGCCTCGGACTTGTGGAGCTCCAGCAGGGAGGCGGCCAGGAGCACGGGCACTCCCGCCAAAAAGGAGAATTCCGCGGCCGTTTTGCGGTTCAGGCCCAGGAGCAGGGCGCCGATGATGGTGGCGCCGGAGCGCGAGACGCCCGGCCACAGCGCCAGGCACTGGAAGAGGCCCACGCCCAGAGCCTGAAGCAGGGTCACGGCGTCGACGCTGGCGCTGGTGACCACTTTCGGACGGAATTCCACGCCCAGGATGGCGGCCCCGCCCAGGGCCAGGCCGGCCACGGAGGGCAGCGGCCCCAGCATCTGGCTGTAGAAGTATTTTTTGAAGAGCAGGCCGCAGACCAGCACCGGGACGGTGACCAGGGCCATCAGCTGCCAGGCCCGCGCGCCCTGGAAGCCCGTCCCCTGGTCCAGGCCGGTGCGGCCGGGGCGGAAGAGGGCCTCGAAACGGTTCCAGTACAGGAACAGCACGGCCAGGGCCGGCGCGCCCTGCAGGGCCACCCCGAAACTCCGGGTTAGCTCCGGATTGTCCTTGAGCAGGCTCCCCAGGATGATGATATGGGCGTTGGCGCTCACCGGAAGGAATTCCGTGACGCCTTCAGTGAGTCCGAACAAGAGTGCGTGGAGGATGTTCATGCCGCGGCTCCAGGGGAGGTAATAATCGAAGGAGCTTACACGGAGCCGCCCTGGGAAGGAAAGCCAAACCGGGGTAAATTTCCCCAGGGGGCCGGGCCGCTTAGGCAAGTTTTTTTGTATAAAAGGCTTGGTTTAAAAGGCCATATTTTTTTAGTTTGTGCATTTATTCACAAGGCAATCTGTGTATAATCGTTGGGTTTTCAGGAATCATCGGCCCGGGCCATGAAGGTCCGGACCAGGAACGGCGTCCCGCTGTCCAAAGCCGGGACGAACTTCGCACTTAGGCAGACCGCACATGCCTGTGAATAGCCCGCGCCTGACGGCGTTTTTGATGATCCTCATCTTGGCCGCCCTGTGCCTGTTCCTCACCCCCTTTGTCCAGACCCCGGGGCGTAACAACGGCTACTCACCCCAACAGCCCATAGCTTTTTCGCACCGCCTGCACGCGGGAATGCTGCAGATCAACTGCCAGTACTGCCACTTCACGGCCGAACGCGGCCCCCACGCCGGTTTCCCGGCCGTGGCCACCTGCCTGAACTGCCACCGTTTCGTCAAGGGAAGCACCCCCTTCAACCAGGGCGAGATCCAGAAGCTCTACAAGTACGCGGGCCTGGACGCCGACGGGAACCCCGATCCCAAAGGCAATCCGCAGCCCATCCCCTGGGTCAAGATCCACGTGCTCCCGGCCTTTGTGCGTTTCGACCACAGCCGCCACATCACCCAGGGCGTGACCTGCCAGACCTGCCACGGGCCCATCCAGACCATGGACCAGGTGACCCAATATTCGTCGCTGGCGATGGGCTTCTGCGTCAATTGCCACAGGGACGTCGACGCCAACGGCCTGCACGGCAAGAAGGTACACGCGTCCCTCGACTGCGCGGTCTGCCACTACTAGAGACTCCAACCATGCCCGATACAAAAAAAACCTACTACAAGTCCCAGGCCGAGCGCGAGGCGCTGCTGGATCCGTCCCTGCCGATGCCGGCGCAGATGCAGGAATCCGGCGTCATGGAGGAGAGCCTGGCGGGCGGGCTGGCCGGGCTCCTGGAGCAGTCCAACGAGCTGCGCATGGACCGGGCCGCCTTCCTCAAGCTGACGGGCTTCAGCTTCGCGGCCGCGGCCCTGGCCGGCTGCGGCAAGGCCGCTGAAAAGGCCCTGCCCTACCTGGTCCAGCCCGAGGAGGCCATCCCCGGCGTCCCGGTCTTCTACGCGTCGGTCTGCGGCGGCTGCTCGGCCGGCTGCGGCGTGCTGGCCAAGGACCGCGACGGGCGGCCCATCAAGCTGGAAGGAAACCCCAAGCACCCCCTCAACCACGGCGCCCTCTGCGGCATGGGCCAGGCCTCGGTGCTGGGCCTCTACGACACGCACCGGCTGAAGGTCCCGCAGATCGGCGGCCAGGACACGGACTGGGCCTCCCTGGACGCGGCCGTCATGGGCGCCCTGAAGGACCTGCGCGCCAAGCGCGGCAAACTGCGCATCCTCAGCCGCAGCCTCATCAGCCCAGCCCTGAACGCCCAGATCGCGTCCTTCGTGGCCGCCCACCCGGGCGCCAAGCACGTGGTCTACGACCCCCTGTCCGCCTCGGCCATCCTCGACGCCCACCAGGAGACCCACGGCCGCCGGGTCCTGCCCCACTACCGCTTCGATCAGGCCGAGGTGATCGTCGGCTTTGACGCGGACTTCCTGGGCACCTGGATTTCGCCCGTGGAATTCGCCGGCGCCTACCAGAGCGGCCGCAAACTGCGCGGGCACGAGGGCCGCTTCTCCAAGCATTTCCAGGTCGAATCCGGGCTCACCGTGACGGGCAGCAAGGCCGACGAGCGGGCCACGGTGCGGCCCAGCGAGATGACCCTGGCTTTGGCCCACCTGGCCGTGAAGCTGGGCGCGCCCTCGGACTGGACCGGCAGGGGGGCCAACCCCATCGGCGCGGTCAATGCCGTGGACTCCGGCCGCCTGGACGCCATGGCCAAGGCCCTCAAGGCCGCGGGTTCCAAGGGCCTGGTGGTCTGCGGATCCCAGGATCTCAAGGCCCAGCTGATCACGAACTGGATCAACCACCGCCTGGGCGCCTACGGCACCACGCTGGACGTCAAGCGCCCCTCGCTGCAGCGCCAGGGCGACGACCTGGCCGTGGCCGCCCTGATCGAGGAGATGGGCAAGGGCCAGGTGCAGGGCCTCATCGTGCTCGACGGCGATCCCGTGGCGGAACTGCCCCAGGGGCAGGCCTTCGCCGACGGGATGAAGAAGGTCCCCTTCACGGTCAGCCTGGCATTGGCGGACGACGACACCGCCTCGCTGTGCGGCTTCCGCGCGCCGGACAACCATTGGCTGGAATCCTGGTCCGACGCCGAACCCATCGCGGGCATGGTGGGCCTGGCCCAGCCGGCCATACGGCCCTTGTACAAGACCCGGCAGGCGCTGGAAAGCCTGGCCGCCTGGCAGGGGAAGGACGGCCTGGCCCTCGACCTGCTGAAGGCCTTCTGGAAGTCCCACGTGTTCCCGGCGGCGGGCAAGGGCCTCTTCTTCGACGCCTTCTGGGACAGCACGCTTCAGGCCGGCTTTGTGGACAAGGCCGGCGACGCGCAGGGCGCCTCCGGGGATTTCCGCGAGCCGAAGATCGGCGGCCTGAAGGCCTCCTCCGACGGCATGGAAGTCGCCTTCTACCCCAAGATCGCCCTCCAGGACGGCCGCCACGCGGTCAATCCCTGGATCCAGGAGCTGCCCGACCCGATCAACAAGATCTCCTGGGACCAGACCGTCGCGGTGAACGCGGACACGGCCAAGAACCTGGGCCTGGAGGAGGGCGACACGGTCCGCCTCAGCGCGCAGGGCACGGGCACGGTCCTGGAGCTGCCGGTGCACGTGCAGCCCGGGCAGGATCCGCGCACCTTCAGCGTGCCCATGGGATACGGCCGCGCCGGCACCGAGCGCTTCCACGACATCGGCCCGCGCTGGCTCCTGAACGTGCCCGTGGTGGACAAGGGCCAGCGCCTGGGCGTGAACGTGGCCGCCCTGGCCGACCCCTCCGACGGCCGGCCCAAGTGGCACCGCTCCGGCGCCTCCGTCTCCAAGACCGGCGACAACGTCATGCTGGCCTGCACCCAGATCCACCAGACCCTCGACCTCCCGGCCTACATGGTCCCCCAGGCCGGCCCGCGCGTGCCGGCCGTCCAGGAGATGACCCTGGAGGAGTTCCGCAAGGGCGCCGAGGCCGAGCGCATGGATCCCGCGGGCAGCCTTTACAAGGACAGGGAATTCACCGGCCGCCGCTGGGCCATGGCGGTGGACCTGACCGCCTGCAACGGCTGCTCCGCCTGCGTGATCGCCTGCCAGATCGAGAACAACGTCCCGGTGGTGGGCCGCGAAGAGGTGCGCCGCGCCCACGAAATGCACTGGATACGCATCGACCGCTACTACCACGACGGCCCGGACGGGCTGGAGACCATCAGCCAGCCCATGATGTGCCAGCAGTGCGGGCACGCCCCCTGCGAGCCGGTCTGCCCGGTGGCCGCGACCACGACCAACGCCGAAGGGATTAACCAGCAGGTGTACAACCGGTGCGTTGGCACGCGCTATTGCGCCAACAACTGCCCCTACAAGGTGCGGCGCTTCAACTGGTTCGACTATCCCGCCGTGTCCGGCTCCGAGACCTTGACCCTGAACCCGGACGTCACGGTGCGTTCGCGCGGCGTGATGGAGAAGTGCAACTTCTGCGTCCAGCGCGTGCAGGAGCAGAAGGCGGAGGCCAAGCGCGCCGGCCGCGGGGACGCCATGGACGACGGCGAGATCAAGACCGCCTGCCAGCAGACCTGCCCGGCCCAGGCCATCACCTTCGGCGACATCAACGATCCCAAGAGCGCGGTCTCCCTGCTGGCCGGCGACGTGCGGGCCTTCAAGGTGCTGGAGGACCTCAACACCCGGCCCGCGGTGAGCTACCTGGCCCAAGTCCGAAACAAGAGCTGAGGAATGAAACCCATGCAATCTAGCGCAGCGGCCGTGGACGTGGATCCGGCCGATCAATCCTGGGTGGAGGGGAACAAGACCCTCGGCCAAGTCACCAAGGACATCGGCGACCACCTCGACGGCAAGCCCGGCGAGTGGTGGTGGATCGGGTTCGGCATCTCGCTCCTGGCCCTGGGCCTGGGCGGCTTCTGCATCGTCTACCTCATGTTCACGGGCATCGGCTGTTTCGGCCTGAACAAGACCATCGGCTGGGCCTTTGAGATCACCAACTTCGTGTTCTGGGTGGGTATCGGCCACGCCGGCACGCTGATCAGCGCCATCCTCTACCTGCTGCGGCAGCGCTGGCGGACCGCGGTGAACCGTTCCGCCGAGGCCATGACGCTCATCGCGGTCATGTGCGCGGGCCTGTTCCCGCTCATGCACATGGGCCGGCCCTGGTTCTTCTTCTACCTGGCCCCCTACCCCAACACCCGCGGCTCCCTGTGGATGAACTTCCGCTCGCCGCTGGTCTGGGACATGCTCGCCATCTCCACCTACTTCACGGTCTCGCTGGTCTTCTGGTACCTGGGCCTGATCCCCGACCTGGCCACGCTGCGCGACCGGGCCAAGGGCGTGAAGAAGTTCATCTACGGCATCTTCAGCTTCGGCTGGGACGGCTCCAGCCGGACCTGGAAGCACTACGAGCTGGTCTACCTGATCCTGGCCGGCCTGGCCACGCCCCTGGTGCTGTCCGTGCACTCGGTGGTGAGCTCGGACTTCGCCACCTCGCTGATCCCGGGCTGGCACACCACCATCTTCCCGCCCTACTTCGTGGCCGGCGCCATCTTCTCCGGCTTCGCCATGGTCCTGACCCTCATGCTGGTCGCCCGCAAGACCATGCACTTCGAGGAGTACATCACCCTGCGCCACATCGAGGCCATGACCAAGGTGATGCTCCTGACCTCCATGATCGTGGGCCTGGCCTACATGACAGAGTTCTTCATCGCCTGGTACTCCGGCGACCGCTACGAGCAGCAGCACTTCCTGGTCCGCTTCCTGGGCCCATACGGCTGGTGGGCCTTCATCATGTACGGCTGCAACATGGTCATCCCCCAGGTGCTCTGGTTCAAGGCGGTCCGGCGCAACCTGCTCCTGGTCTTCATCATCACGCTCAGCACGAACGTGGGCATGTGGTTCGAGCGCTGGGTGATCATCGTCAGCTCCCTGCAGACGGACTTCCTGCCCTCCAGCTGGGAGCACTACCACCCCACGCCCTTCGACTACGGCGTCACGCTGGGCAGCTTCGGGCTCTTCTTCACCGTGTTCCTGCTCTTCGCGCGCTTCCTGCCCATGATCGCCATCGCGGAGATCAAGCACGAGGTCGCCCACGGCGGCGCCCCCCACGGCGAGCATGAGGCCCACGGGGCCCACGCCGCAGCCGCGCTGCCGCGCGCCGAAGCGGAGGCCGTATGACGCGCCGTTTCGTGGTCGGCTACTTCGAGGCGGACTCCGCGGCGATCAAGGCCGTCAAGGCCCTGCGCGCGGAAGGCTGGCAGATCTACGACGTCTTCACGCCCTACCCCGTGCCGGGCATGGACGAGGCCATGGACCTGCCCCATTCCTTCCTGGGCTGGGTGGCCTTCATCAACGGCATGGGCGGGGCCCTGGGCATGCTGGCCCTGGCGCTCTTCGTGTCCGTGATCGCCTGGCCGCTGAACGTCGGCGGCCGCCCCGACGCGTCCATACCCGCCTTCTTCCCGCCGGTCTTCGAGGCGGGGGTCCTGAGCGCGGGGGTGACCGTGGTCCTGGCCCTGTTCTGGGTCTGCGACCTCTGGCCGGGGAAGACCGCCAAGCTGGACCTGCCCCGCAGCACGGACGACCGTTTCGCGGTGGTGCTGGACGCCGACCAGTCCCCCCACGCGGGCGACAGGATCATCGGCGCGCTGAAAGCCCAAGGCGCGGTCGAAGTGGGTGAACAATCCGTCCGGGAGGCGCTGTGAACAAGTGGGGCTTCCTGAACATACTCTTGGCGGGCGCTCTGGCTTTCGTGCTGCTGCTGCTGGCGGCCATGCACACCAACCCCAACAAGCGCAACCATTACTGGCTCCAGGGCATGGACGAGAGCCCGGCGCCGGCGGACTTCTCGGACAACCCCAATTTCGCCAACGGCCAGACCCTGCAGATGCCCCCGGACGGGACCCTGGCGCAGGGGGAGCAGCGCTATCCCTACGCCGGCGGCATGGACGAAGCCATCCGCGCGGGCAAGGCCCTCAAGAACCCCCTCGACCCCAACGACCCGCAGGTCCTGCTGAGGGGCAAGATCCTGTTCGAGCGCAACTGCATGCCCTGCCACGGCGTGGCCGGGCGCGGGGACGGCCTGGTCACGGCCGCCCGCCGCGCGGGCGGCTTCCCGCCGCCCCCCAGCCTGCTGGCGGCCCACGCCAAGGGGCTTCCGGACGGCTACATCTACAACTACATCTCCCGCGGCGGCATCCTGATGCCCTCCTACGGTGCCCAGATCAACCCCCAGGAGCGCTGGAAGGTGGTCTCCTGGGTCCGGCACATGCAGAAGAGCTTCCCCGAGGCCCTGCCCGCCACGGGCACGGCGCAGGCCAACGACGAGGCGGGACTGGTGCCCTCCACGACCCCCGGCTTTGACTACGACGGCCAGCCTCCGGTCGACGAGATCGAGGCCAACGAGGCCCTGCAGCAGGCCACCATCGAGAACCGGGGCGAAGCCTCGGAGACCGACATGCCCCCGGCCATGGTGGCAGCGGCGGCGGCCGCCGCCGCGGCGTCAGCCGGGGCCGGAGGGGGCACCCCCTGGCAGCAGGCCCTCGTGGTCATCAACAAGAACGACTGCTTCACCTGCCACAACCCGGACCACAAGGTCATCGGGCCGGCCTTCAAGGACGTGGCCAAGCGCTACTACAGCCGGCAGCCCGGCATCATCCCGATCCTGGTGGCGAAGGTCAAAGCGGGAGGCGCGGGCAACTGGGGCCAGGTGCCCATGGCGGCGCACCCCAACACCTCGGACGCGGACCTGACGACCATCGTGAAGGGCATCCTTTATCTGGCCGACCCCAAGGGCAAGGGGACCAGCTCCATGGCCCCGAGCATGAAGCGGGTCATGGAACTGGTCCATTCCGGGGCGCCCATCCACTGCCCCGCCCTGGGCGCCGAAGCCATCAACGGCCCGGCCTTCCTGACCGAGCGCGAGCCCCTGCAGGCCGAAGTGCGGCGCGTCAGCGGCCCGGACCTGGCCGCCCTGGGCCCAGGATCCGTTGACCAGGAGACGAAACCATGAGCGAGGCCGCCTTGCCTAAAGATCTGCTTTCCCCGGGCCGGAAGCGCGGCCTCCTGGCCCTGGTGGTCCTGGGGGTCGTGACCCTGCTGATTGGGGCCGCCATGGACTGCGCCGGGGTCTATTCCGGGGTCCTGATCGGCTTCCTGTTCATCATCGACCTGGGCCTCGGCGGGGTCCTCTTCGTCGTGATCAACAACGCCGCGGCCGCGCGCTGGGACGCCGTTTTTCGGCGCGTCCCGGAGGCCATGGCCACCACCCTGCTGGGCAGCGCCGGCCTGGTCCTGGTCTTCCTGTGGGCCGTCAGCCACGTCTATCCCTGGGCCCGGCCGGGCTTCATGGACAACCCGATCCCGGAGCTGGCCGGCAAGAAGGACTGGCTGAGCGTGGGCTCCTTCTCCTCGCGCGCCCTGGTCTACGTGGCCATCTGGACGGGCATGCTGTGCGTCATCCTGCGCAAGTACTGGGCCCAGGACCGCGACGGCGTCGACCGCACCACGATCATCCGCAGGCTGTCCATGCTCTTCCTGGTCCTCTTCGCCTACAGCTTCTCGCTGGCCTGCTTCGACTGGCTCATGTCCCTGGAGCCGACCTGGTACAGCGCCATCTTCGCCGTCTATTGCTTCGGCGGCGTCATGCAATGCGGGCTGGCGGTCACGCTCCTCCTGGTCCTGTACCTGGACGCGAAGGGCGTCTTCCAGGACAAGCTGCGGGAACAGCACCTGCACGACCTGGGCAAGTGGATGTTCGCCTGGAGCGTCTTCTGGGCCTACATCTGGTTCTTCCAGTACATGCTCACCTGGTACGCGGACCTGCCCGGCGAGAACCAGTATTACCTTTTGCGCTCCGGGCACTGGGCGTGGATGATGGTGGCGGTGGTGGTCGGGCGCTTCGCGGTGCCCTTCTTCGGGCTGGCCTCCCAGCGGGTGAAGAAGGACCGGCGGGTGCTGGCGACGGTGGCCGCGGTCGTGATCTTCGCGCAGTGGCTGGACCTGGTCCTGATGGTCCTGCCCTCCCAGGGCACGATGCGCAACCCTTTCGCCCTGCTGCTGCCCCTCGCGACGGGGGCCGGCTTCGTGCTGCTGTTCTTCAGGGCCTTCCGCGGCCGGCCCGCCCTGCGCCCGGCGGACGCGGCCATGGCATACAGCAGCCGCTATCTGACCTAGAATGGGCTGTGAGGCCCCTTTTTAAGAGGTTGTCATGGGAGACATAGGTTTTCCGGAATTGATGGTCATCTTGGTGATCGCCCTGGTGCTCTTCGGGGGCGGGAAGCTGCCCGAGGTGGGCCGCTCCCTGGGATCGGCGATCCGCGAGTTCAAGAACGCCATGCGGGACGTGGATCCGACCAAGGACGTGAAGGCGGACGCCAAGCTGGTGGACGCCAAGGTCGTGGACAAGGACAGTGGTTCAAAAGACCAGCACGCCTGAGGATCCCACCCTCTTTGAGCACCTGTTCGAGATACGCACCCGGCTGATCCGCTGCCTGGCGGTCTTCCTCGGCGCGAGCCTTGTTTGTTACCTGCGCGCCGGGGACATGTTCGACTTCCTTGCCGCGCCTGCGGAGGGCCATCTGGTCTTCACCCACCCGGTGGGCGCCATGATGGCCTACATGAAGCTCGGCTTCATGGCGGGCCTGATCGTCTCCTCCCCCTATATTTTCTACCAGGTCTTCGCCTTCCTGCAGCCGGCCATGAACCCGGCCTGGCGCCGCACCGTGACCCTCAGCCTCGTGGTCGGCTACCTCCTGTTCGGCCTGGGGGTGGCCTTCTCCCTCAAGACCCTGCCCCTGGCCATGCATTTCCTGCTGTCCTACGCCCGTCCCGGCCTGCAGGCCATGATCAACGTGGACCAGTACTTCAGCTTCGTCTTCCTGATCACCTTCGGCAGCGGCTTCGCCTTCGAGATGCCCCTATTGATGTATTTCCTGGCCGCGGGAGGCTTCATCAGCAGCGCCACCCTGGTCAAGCAGTGGCGCATGGCAATCATGGCCTGCCTGATCCTGGGGGCCGTGATCTGCCCCACGCCGGACCTGGTGACCTGGGCCCTGGTGTGCCTGCCCCTCTTCGGGCTCTACCTGGTCAGCATCGGGGTGGTGCGCTGGGCCGAGGGGGCGCGGAGGAAGCGCGTGGAGACGGCCTAGGCAAACGTTTTTCCGGCGTGCATCAAGCGGGACGGAACTTGTGCGTAATGTGGTTTGGGACGGTAGCGGTGACGGCGGAAGCTTGCGCTAAGGGAAGACGGTTTTTGCGAACCATTTTTTGAACTCATCGGTGCGCCTCTCAAAGAGCCACCAAACCAATGTCGCGTAGCATAGGACCACGCCGCAGACAGCGGCGTAGCCCAGGTAGCCTTCCAGCGTCGGCTGGCTCTTGTGGGGCAGCCTGAAGGCGTAGAAATAGAACGCCAGCAAAGGGAAATGGACCGTATAGAGGGTGTAGGAAACATTGGAGAGGTGCGCCGAAACTTGTTGGTACAGGGAAGGCCCTTTTTTCGCCGACGACAGGAAAGGCAGGGTGCACGCGAAGGTCAGCCCCAGGCAGTAGTCGCCGTAGGGAAGGGCGCCGCGCCGGCATAGGATCAGTACGACAAGGAACGCGCCCAATAAGAGCATGAAAAAAGCTGGGCGCCGCATCAGCGAACTTATGGGGCTTTTTTCCGCGCTAAAGGAGAAAAATCCCATAAGCCAGATGAGGCCCATGAGCACCAAACCGGGAGGAAGGACAAATACGCCGACGCAAAACAGAAGAAAATAGACGGTTCTTAGGCTTGGACGGTATTTTGTTTGGAAGGCCAAATAAGCCAAGGGAAACAGCAGATAGTACCAAAATTCGTTGGCCAAGCTCCATAAGGGCACGTTGCTGCCGAAAACCGGACCGGTGATATTTTGCAGAAAAAACAGGGTCCTGAGGAACGCAGTGGCGCTGAGGTCGAAGGAGGTTTGGTCGCCGCTATTCACGAGCCGCGTATACTCCCCCAGATAGCCCTTCGGCCCCAGGGAAAGGCCCGTTCGATCCCAGAAAAAGGTCAGGACGAGGGCAGGAACGAGGACCATCCACAGGCGGCACATCCGGTTTAGGCCGTATTGACGCCATGTCCAACGGTCGGCGGCGACCGAATTCGCCACCGCCCCACCCACAAAGTACCCGCTCAATACGAAGAAAACGATGACCGCCTGGTGCCCGAGCCCGGTGAGGAAATAAAAAAAGGCGGTGAACGCATTGGGGGCGCCGATTTCCGGATAATCCACGAAGAAAAATCCCCGGGCATGGCCAAAGGCCACCGCCAAGGCTGCCCCTCCCCTGATCAGATCCAGATGAGAATTTCTCTCGGCCATCGGTTTTCAGCTCGATAATTTTTTAAAAACCTTCGCCATAAAGATCATCGGAGATCGGATAATCCGACAGATATTGAGGTCAGGTTCAAGGGGGGTCAACTTGTAATTTAACGCCCAGCGGAGGCCCCGGGCTCGGCGTTGACAGCGGGGGGGAGGGGCGCAAAAATATACTGGTACTTTGGCCCTCAGATCGGGCTGCTTTGATGCATTGGAGCGGGGACAATGGGATTTTTTGGAAGCCTGAATTTTGTCGTGAAACATCCGTTCAACCAGGGACATTCCTTTTCTGCGGTCAAAAGATACATAAACTGGCAGATCGCCTGCCGCTTGGCGCCCGGCGCCTTGGTTTGCCCGTGGGTGAACGGCACCAAACTGGTGGCCGGCCCGGGCGACCATGGCGTCACGGGCAACATCTATTGCGGACTGCATGATTTCGAGGACATGGCCTTCGTGCTCCACGCGCTGCGTCCCGACGACCTGTTCCTGGACATCGGAGCCAACGCCGGCAGTTACACCGTCCTGGCCTGCGGAGCCGTCGGCGCCAGGGGGATCTGCATCGAGCCGGTCCCCGCCACCTTCTCGAAACTGCTCCTGAATATCAGGGTCAACGACCTCGGCGGACGGGTGCGAGCATTGAATGTGGGCGTGTCCGACAAGGCCGGAGTCCTGCTCTTCAGCACCGCGGAAGACGCGATGAACCATGTGGTCGAGGGGACCAAGGAGGGCACGGTCAGCGTCGAAACTCGGACCCTGGACGCGATCCTGGGCGAAGAGACTCCGGCCATCATCAAATTGGACATTGAAGGCTTCGAACTTCCGGCCTTGCGCGGAGGGAGCGCACTGTTTTCCCGTACGGGCCTGCAGGCCGTGATCATGGAGCTGAACGGGAGCGGCGAGCGTTACGGCTTCGACGAGAAGGACATCCTGCGCATGATGTCTGAATTCGGCTTTGAACCGGGCCTTTATGTCCCTGAAACGCGGCGGATAGCGGCCTTGGCGACGCCGAACAGAAAAGGGAACACGCTCTTCGTCCGCGACCGGGACAGGCTCGCCGGCCTGTGCCGGCAGGCCCCGGCTGTGGAGATATTCGGCGGGACCTATTTACGCCCGCCCAACGCGTAAACGAGTTTTTGGGCGGGCGATTAGCGGAACGCCGTGAAAGGGCTTTGAATATCCGGGTCGGCCAATATAATAAGGCTCCGGGACGCCGGCCGGAGTCCTGACAAAAACGTCGGCAAAGGACTTGGGTTGTGCCTGCAGAAGACAAACGCGACATCATCGTGATTCCGGACGTGCATGGCAGGGAGGACGTGCTTGAAGCCATGCTGCGCGCCACCAACTTCGTCGATGGCGAGGGAAGGCTGACGCCGTCCGACACATGGCTGGTGCAGCTGGGGGACATCCTGGACCGCGGCCCCCGTCCGCGGGCCTGCGTGGAACGGCTGATGTCCATTCAGCAGCAGGCGCCGTCCCGGGTGACAGTCCTTAAGGGCAACCATGAGGAGATGGCCCTGCACGCCGACGACCCGGCGGTGAAGCGCCTGTGGCTGCTCAACGGCGGCGGAAGCACCTTGGACGACTATGAGGGCGAGTTCGAACGCTTTCTTTTGCCAGGCGGGAAACATTATCAATGGCTCGACGGCCTGCCACTTTTTTTCGAGTTCAAGAACGTCCTGTTTTGCCACGCCGGATTGGGGAAAAAACGGAAGGGGCGCCTGGAGGCCGATGGAGTGCTCTGGGACCGTCCGCCCCTTGAACGAGGACCTTACCGGGCCGTTGTTTGCGGGCACACGCCCACCGCCAGCGGCCACATTGAGGAGGTCGCGGGGGTCTGGCGCTGCGATCTGGGCTTGGGTCACGGCACGGAAAAGGCCCTGGAGGTCCTGGTCTTGACCGTGGGCGATTCGACCTTGGCGTCCCGGATAGTGCATTTCACCTAGTCCTACCGTATAATTGCCCCCGATTTTCCTTGGTACCTAAGGTTTTTGAACCGTTCAGGAGATCGAATCGTGCCCAATTCCAGGTCCCTTTCTCGGTTCAGCGGCAAAGCGGGCCAGGACATTTCGGTATTGCATGTGATCGGCAGCCTCTCCGGCGCGGCCGGAGGCCCAAGCCGATGTGTTCCGGATCTATGCCTCGGCAGCTCCGCAGCCGGCATAAGGGTCGGGATCGCGTTCATGGACGGGGCAGGTGAGCTGTCCATGGAGGCCAAGCGCCTGCCAGGCCACGGCGTCCGGTGCCATCCCCTGCGTCTTTGGGACGCGCCTTGGGCTCTATGGCGGATTGCGCGGGATTACGACGTCGTGCACGTCAACGGCGTCTGGAGTTTTTTGCCCACCTTGGGCTGCCTGATCGCCCGGCTGCGGCATAAACCGCTGGTGGTGGCCCCACACGGCATGCTGGAACCCTGGTCCTTGGCCAAAAAAAGGCTGAAAAAAAAGTTGGGACTCTGGCTTTACCAGGGCAGGGTGCTGCGTATGGCCTCGGTATTGCAGGCCACGGCCGCGAGCGAAGCGACCAATATCCGGGACCTTGGACTCGGGAACCCGGTGGCGGTCATCGCCAACGGCGTCCAAATTCCGGCCATCAAGGGCAGCCTTGCGCGGCTTAAGGGGAAGGCGCGGCGCCTGCTCTTCCTTTCGCGCATCCATCCCAAGAAAGGCGTCTTGGAATTGGTGCGGGCTGTGGCGGCCCTGCGCACGATCATAGGGGACGGGCATTGGATCGTGACCGTCGCCGGGCCCGACGAGGGTGGCCATCTAGCCGAAGTGCAGGCGGAGGCGCAGAGGCTCGGCGTCCTATCTTTCTTTGAGTTTCCCGGTTCCGTCGAGGACGAGGAAAAATGGTCCCTTTACCGCTCCGCGGACCTTTTTGTGCTTCCCACTTACAGCGAGAATTTCGGCTTGGTGATCGCCGAAGCCCTGGGCTGCGGCGTGCCGGTGGTGACGACGCAGGGGGCTCCGTGGAGCGAATTGGAGAGCCATCACTGCGGCTGGTGGCACCCTATCGGCCAGAAGAACCTGGAAGCGGCGCTCAAAGAGGCGCTGCTTTGCCCTCCCCGGACCCTGAAGGCGATGGGCGGACGGGGCCGTAAACTGGTCCAAAAACGCTACGGATGGGACCTGGTGGTGGCCCAGCTGGAGCAGCTATACCTGTGGGTATTGGGAAGGCGGGGCAGGCCAGAGGGGCTTCATTAAAAGAAGGCAAGCTGGGGGGCTAGACTGGGATACCCGCTTAAAGTAAAATTACGCCCAGCTCGTTTTTGTTTCACAATCCCTGCCTGTTCTTCCGCGGCCTTCTTGTTCCACAAGAACCTGCGTGAAAAGGCTGAAAAGGCGACTACGATGTTTCTTGGCGGGAGAATAAAGGCCCGGCTCGGATCGCGGGTTTGGTTTTGCATGTGTGCGGCGGCCGTTTTGATCATAAGCACCACGCCTGGCTTCGCCTCCGGCTTTTCCCAATCATCGAATGACTTTACGCTGTTCAACGGCGCGGATTATCCGCCCTTTCTTATCGGCCCCGGGGACATTTTGACCGTGTCGGTCTATGGGGAGAAGGATTTTCCAGACAGGTATCTGGTCGAGTCCTCAGGCAAGATCGTTTTGCCGCTTGCAGGCGAGGTCAAGGTGGCGGGCCTCACCCAAGCCCAGGCCGGCGCCGCCCTTGCGCGCCACCTTTTGCCCTTTGAGAGAAATCCCCAGGTCACGGTCCTGATCGCCGAATCCAACAACTATAACGTGTCGATCCTGGGGGCTGTGGCCCACCCGGGGAAATACCCCATCCATGGGAAAGCGGATTTACTGGATATTTTGGCTGATTCGGGCGGACCGACGGACCAAGCGGCCCTGAACAATGCCGTTTTGATCCGACGTAACAGGCGCATTTCTTTACCCCTCAAGCAGTACCTTTTGGATACGGACTCCACCGTGTCACAGCCCCTGTTGTACCCCGGAGATGTCATAGTGGTGCCGGAAACCATCTGGCCGAGCCTGGCCGAATGGGGCATCATCGCGAGCATCATCACCAGCGGAGTGCTTGTATACGCCGCCATTGAGAATCGCCCGTGAACAATCCCTCCCCCGGATTTACGCCCGCCGATCACAAGGGAATACGTCCCAATACGCGGTCATCCGTTCAGGCCGACGGCGCACATCTTGGTTCGGAGTTGGCCGACATCCTTCGCTTGGTCCTCAAACATTGGAAGCTGATGTTGTTGGTCCTGCTGGCGGTGGCCTTGTCGGCGCTGGCCTACGTGGAGACCGCGGTCCCCATGTGGCAATCCACGGCGACGGTCAAACTGCCGGTGGCGGACACGACCGGCGACCCGATGGAACAGCTGCTGCAGATGAATTCCGCCAACGACCCCGTTGAAACCTATATGGAGGTCGCGAAGAGCCTCAATGTCGCTCTTCGCGTTGCACGGGATCTGGATTTGACGAATACGGCCCAGTTCGGGGGGGCCAAGGATTTGACCGCGGTCGCCGGGGCCCTTATCAACTCATTCTCGGTCACGACCGTGGAAGGGAGCAACATCCTCTCCTTCCGGGTGCAGGCCAGCGACCGGAGGTTGGCGGCGAGGCTCGCGAACGCGTGGGCGCAGGCGTTCATAGACGTCAACCTCGATTTCAACCGCACAGGGGCCGACAGCCGCCGTAATTTCATCGAGTCCCAAATGGCCGCGCTGAAGGTGACCCTAACCAACGGGGAAGAGGCCTTGACGAAGCTCGCCCAGCATCAGGGCGTTCTCCATCAGGCGGGCGGCGAAACCCAGGATCAAGGCGAATCCCTGATCGCCGAGCTGCAGATGAAGGCCGAGGATCTGGAGATTGAGCGTAGCACGCTGGCGACCCGCTATAGTCCGAATAATCCTCGCTACAAGGAAGTGGACGCGGAGTACCGTGAAGCCGAGAGGGAGCTGCAACGACGGATGCTCCAAATGCCGACCCAGGAGATGGATTATTCCCGCTTGGCCCGGGAAGTCAAAGCGAACGAAGCGATGTACGACCTGCTTCTTGAAAAAGACCAGGAAACCAGGATTTCCGAGAATGTGGACGACAGCGGGATTGTGGTCGTGGACACGGCCCTCCCGGCCAACACCCCTTTTAGTCCGCAAAAAAAGCGGATCGTTTTGTTGGGCCTGCTGGTCGGGCTTCTGCTGAGTTTTTCCGCGGCATGGAGCCTGGAGCGCTGGCTCGACCAAGTCGGAGGCGAGGCGGAGCTCTTCCGTTTGAGCGGCCTGCCGGCCCTGGCCATGATCCCGAATTGGCGTTATGAGCTCAAAAGCACCCAGGCGGCCGGCGCGAAGCAGAAAGCCGGAGGCCCCTCCGAAGAAGGGCTTCCCCAGCAGGAAATGGAAGGCTTGATCATCATGCCGTCCCTGAAGAACACCTACTACAGCGAGTCCTTCAAGATGCTGCGGACCAATCTGGCCTTCAGCCAGGTCGACAGGCCCATCAAGACTTTTTGTGTCCTGTCCGCGAACGCCTCCGAAGGCAAGACGACAATAAACTCCAATCTGGCGCTGACGCTGGCAGCGACCGGCAAAAAGGTGCTGCTGGTGGACGGCGACCTTCGCAAACCGAGGCTGCACAAGCTTTTCGGTCTGAAGGTCGGTTCGGACGTCGGGCTGCCTTTTTTGCTGAACGGGCAGGCCACCTTGGAGTCCCAGCTGCGCCAGGGTCCGGTTCCGGAATTGTCGATACTGCCCTGCGGGGTGATCGTCCCGAACCCGTCCGAACTCATGGCGTCCGCCATCCTTGAGAAGATCCTGCAGACTATGCGTGAGCGCTTCGATTACGTGATATTCGACGCCGCGCCTATTCTGCCCGTGACGGACGGCGTGGTGTTGGCGACGCGTTTGGACGGCGTCGCCCTCGTCGTGAAGCACGAGGGCACCCGCCGCCTCGAGTTGCGGGTGGCCTTGGAGCACTTGGCTTCGGCCAAGGCCCCGGTCTTGGGCACGATCTTGAATTCGGTGGATATGAGGAAATATTCCTACACCTACGGATACAAAAGCCAATCTTATGGGGATTAGCGACAAGTGTCGCGGGCGCAACCCGGTGGCGCCCGTCGACAAGGAGCATTTACAGTTAAGACGAAGGGGCGGCGATGGGATTGTTGTCAAAAAGTGAGATTGGGCCGGCCGGAGTTTCCAAAAAAAAGAAAATCAGGCCACCTCACTTGAGTTCGGCGGCGGGCAGCGCGGGGCACGCCAGGGAAAAGGCGCTGGTCGTCACCTACAATCACGGGCTCAACGACCCGCCCATCAAGCAAGCCGCCGAAAGTCTCGCTGCCGAAGCTTACCAGGTCACGCTTTTGCAATCCCCCGTGCGACGGGCTTTTCCGACCGAGGCCCCGAAGGGGGTGTCGGTCGTGGAGTACTGGATGCCACGGCGCGGCGGGGGATTGAACAGTCTGGTTCGCTGGCTCAGTTTCTGGCTGTCCGTCAAACGGGCCCTAAAGGACCTGAAGCCCGACGTCGTGGTCGCGTTCATGCCCCCGAGTTTGGCGGCGATGCCCGGCTTCCTGAAGCGCGGGAATGTGGTCGCCTGCATCTACGACGTCCCCGCCCTGAACACAATGGGGAGGCTGGACCGATGGATCTTCACGCGCGGGTTCCGCTTTTTGAAGAACGCCGGCGTTACCTGGTGCAGCGACTATTTCAGGGCGGTATTGACCAAGGATCTGGCCGACCTGAAAACGCTGCCGCTGGTCTGCCATAATTGCCCCCCGAAGGACTACTTCCACGCCCTACCGGCGGCCAGGGATCCCTGGCTCAGGAGGGAGCTCATCAAACTGGGGGCCCCCCTGAATCCCAAAGGCGGCGGCTGCATCCTGTTGAGGGCTGGCGCCATCGGCGAGTCCTGCGGGCTGGATGAGACGCTGGAGGCCATGTCCGGACTTCCCAAGGATTACGTTTTTCTCATGATGGGACGCCCGGATCCCGGCTTTTTGGAAGCGCTCAAAGCCAGGATCAAGGGGATGGGACTGCAGAACCGCGCCTTCGTCTGGAACCTGCCTTCGGATGAAGTGTGGAAGAAAGCCCTGATAGGGGCCGACATCGGGCATGTGATCCACGGCCCCTTCCAGTCGGCGGCCCTTCAGGAACAGTTTAAGTTGAATTCCAGCCTCTCCAATAACCGGATCTTCCAGTACATGGCCGCCGGGCTTCCTGTTCTCGCCTATGACGACCCCAGAATGTCGGGCCTGTACAAGGAAGTGGGCTGCTTTCGTTCGGCCCGGATCCTGAATCTGCGCGAGGACCTGGAGGCCCATTGGAGGGAACTCGGCGCCTCGGCGGCCCTGCGCCGCCGGCTTGGACTCCGGGCGAGGCGCGCCCACCTGAAAAAGTATTGCTGGGAATATCAGTTCGCGCCGGTGCTGCAGGCCGTCCACGGACGCGCCGTGGAGCCCGCGTGACGGCCAGCCGTTCGCTCCCCAGGGGCGCATGAGAAGCCGCCGCATCTTGTCGGCCTATGGCAGCAGTTTGCTGGGGCTATTCTCCGGCATCCTGACCAATTTTTGGTTCCTCAAGGTCCTGACATCCCAACTGTCGAAAAACGAATTCGGCCTTTACGCCTATGTACTGCAAATCACCGCCTATTTCGGTTTTTTGCTGCTCGGCATCGATTTCGCCGCCTCTCGCGACATAGCCAAGAATCTGGCGCTGGGGCGCCAGGATGAGGCCTTCAGCGCCTACCAGGTGCTGGGACGTTTCAACAGGATCGCCGGGGCCGTATGCGCCGCCGGAACCGTCATCCTGGCCCTGGTGATCCCCCGCCTGGGCTTGCGCGGCTGGGACCAGCCTTCGGTGCTTGTCGGTTTGACCCTGTTGGTGGGGTTCTCCCAGGTCCTCGGTTTTTTCCAGGTCACGCCCTCCGCGGCGCTCATCGGATCGCAACAGCAATGGATCGTCAACCTCCTGACCACGCTCAGGAGCGTCGCAACCACACTGCTGGCCTACGCGCTGCTTGAGGGCGGGGCCGGGATCTACTGCATCGCGATCGCGGGCGTGGTGACCGCGGCCCTGCACCTTTTGTGTTCCGACATTCTTTGCCGCAAATATTGCCCGTGGACCGTGGACCCGTCCCGGAAGACGCTGTCGCGCGAGAAGTTCAAGGAGCTGTTCCAGTTCGGGGGCCTGAACCATCTCGGCTATATGGCCTGGACCGTGGAGTCCACCAGCGACGTCTTCCTGCTGGGCGCCTACGGCGGGCCCGAGGCCGTAGCGATATACGTGCTTTGGTGGCGCTTTCCGTCCATGCTCATCAGCTTTTGCACCAGGCTGAGCGACGCTGCCTTTCCGACCTGGGTCGAAAGCAGCACCGATCCCGGAAACTCCTCCGCCCGTCTTTTGGAAAAGGTGGGTATGCTCAGCCTCGGGCTCGGCACCTTGGCCCTTCTCGGGACCGGCCTGTGGCTTCCGAATTTCGTGCGCCTGTGGCTCGGGCACGACTATCTGGCCCTGCATCCGCGCTTTTTGGCCCTGGAGATGGGGGCCCTTGTGCTGGTGCGGGTGTTTGGGAACCTGTTCAGCATGTTCTGGCTCTCCCAGGGCAAGGTGCGCCTCACCACCGGTTTGAGCATCGTGCTCATGGTGACCAAACTGGGGCTGGGCATCGTCTTGACCCGCCTTTATGGCGTGGACGGCCTCCTGGGTGCCTCGATCATCAACGGCGTCGCCCAGTGCGCCGGCTTGGGCATACCCTTGTACCTGAAAAAGCACTTCAACGTTAAGACGCTGATTTCGGGCCTGGCGCTCACCGCAGGCGCGCTCCTGCTGGCGATTTGGATCGGCGGGGCCTTCATCCACGACGTTGGACCCTTTGGATTCGGGCTCGGCGTGGCCGCGACGGCCCTCTTTTGGGGTCTGGTGTGGACCGGGGCCGCCTGGAAGAGCGCGCTCAACAGCAATTTGCGGCAACTTAAGGTGTTCCGGTCCTGGCCCGCCTAAGGGCCGGCCGGTCCCATAGGTACCCGCGGTTCCCGCGCCCCCCTGAGGCCCCTGGCGACCCGTTTGACCCTATGCTATCGTGTGTGGGTTGCGGTTCCCGGCGGTGTTTTGTCCGGCCCGCGCGGGGACGGCGGACCGACAGTCCGCATATTTTGGAAAGATATGGGAGCAGATGGTGAGAATCGCAATCGCGAGTCCGGGGCGTTTTCATGTCCTGGATTTAGCGCGGGAATTGCATTCGCTGGGCCACGAGGTGCGTTTCTATTCCTATGTCCCGGGATTTCGTTCAAAACGTTTTGGACTGCCGGAGGCCTGCGGCCGGTCGATATTCTGGTGGGGCGCTCCCTTGCTCGCGCTGAACAGGGTTCTGGGTTTCCTGGGACTGGGGGCCCCCTTGAACTCGGTGCAGCGGGCCTGGTGCGACTGGGTCACCTCAACGCGTCTTGAGCCCTGCGACGTGATGATCGCCATGTCCGGTTGTTTCAGCCTGAGCATTGCCAAAGCGAAAAAACGTTGGAACGCGGTCATTTTGGTCGAGCGCGCCAGCCGCCACATCAACTCCCAGAAGGAGATCCTGGACGAGGTCCACGCCCTCCATCCGGGCGCCGCGACCGTGCCCGACGTCGACGTGCACAGGGAACTGAGGGACTACGCCTTGGCGGACCGAATCGTGGTGCCCTCCAGGCACGTGGTGGAGAGCTTCGTCGAAAATGGGGTTCCGCGGGAACGTCTGTTCCGAAATCCGTTCGGGGTGGACCTTTCGATGTTCTCCCCCACGCCCGTTCCCGCAGGGCCGCCCACGGTATTGATGGTCGGGACTTGGTGCTACCGCAAAGGCTGCGACCTGCTGGTGGAGGCCTTGCGGGGCCTCGATTTCAGGCTTTTGCACGCCGGCCCGCTCGGCGACTGCCCTTTCCCCAGCGGGGCAGGCTTTGAGACATTGGGGATTTTGGACCAGACGAAGCTGAAAGAGGTCTATGCCCGGGGCCATATCATGGCCCTTCCGTCCAGGGAGGAGGGCTTGGCCTTTGTGCAGGCCCAGGCTCTGGCCTGCGGACTGGGCTTGGTCTGCTCCGACCGAACGGGCGGGGACGATCTAAGGGAGATACTGGAAGATCCCGGCCTGGTGACCGTGGTCAAGACCGGCGACGTCGGGGGACTGAGAGAGGGCCTTCGGCAGGCGATGCGCCTGGCGCAGTCGAAGAAGGGCCTACGGGACAGCTCCGGGGCTTCCTTGGAAAAGTTGTCGTGGAAGGCCTACGGGCTGCGCTATGACGCTTTTTTGCGGGGCCTGGTTCCTGCAAAGGCCTTATGAAGAAGGGTCCGCTGAATATCCTTTATCTGGGGGATTCCGCGCAGGGCACCACGTCCCTGCAACGGTGCATGGCGCTGCGCTCGCTCGGGCACCGGGTGACCATGGCGGACAGCGCTCCGCGGAGCATTGGGCTCCTCCATCGCGTCGATGACTGGCTGTACCGAAAGGGTTTTTCGGGGATGGGCCATCGCAGCCCGGCCACCAACCGGCAAATCCGACAGGAACTAGGGCGTAGGGTTTTCGACCTGCTTTGGATCGATAAGGGAATCTACATCACCCCCGAGACCATCGCCGCAGCCAAGGCCGCCAATCCCGGTCTGCTGGTTTTGGGCTATTCGCCGGACTACATGGCCGCGCGGCACAACAACAGCCGCTGGTTCATCGCCCATTCCGCTTCGTACGACCTCTTCGTGACCACCAAATCTTATGCGGTGGAGTGGCACAAGGCGATCGGGACAAAAGACGTACTTTTTGTCGGCAACGCCTACGACCCCGCGACGCACAGGCCGATGCGGATCGCCGCGGCGACGCGAAAGGCGCTGGGCGGGCCGGTTGGTTTCATCGGCTTTTATGAGGCGCCCCGCGCGGAGGCGGTCGCGTATCTGGGGGCGCACGGTGTTCCGACGAAGGTGTATTCCCCGGGATGGGACACCAGTTCGCCGGCCCCGGGGGTGACCGTCGTGGCGCGTCCCCTGTTCGGCGACGACTACGCGAAAGCAATCAACGCCTTCGACATCAACCTTTGCTTCCTTCGCGCCATGAACTTGGACGTGCAGACCCAGCGCAGCGTCGAAATTCCGGCTTGCGGGGCCTTCATGCTGGCCGAGCGGACGGCCGAGCACCAGGGACTTTTTAAAGAGGGTATCGAGGCGGATTTTTTCAGCAGCAAGGAAGAACTTCTGTCGAAATGCCGTTTCTATCTCGCGAATCCGGCAGTGAGGAAAAGGGTCGCCCTGGCCGGGTACCGGCGTTGCCTCCGTTCGGGTTACAGCAACCAGGCCAGGATGGAAAAGATGATTGAACACCTTTTGGGGTCCGTGCGGGGACGCGGGAAGGGAAGATGAGCTCGGCCACTTTGATGGGGGACACGCCCTTATTGCAGGTTCCCGCCGATACCCGGTATTTTAGGCGGATAGGATTCGGCCTCATCGCGGCCTGGGTCCTGGTTCTTTTGGCCGTCCTATTCGTGAGCAATTGGTGCACGGAGAAAAACCTCCTGGCCGCGTTGGTTCTGAGTCTCGGTTTGAGCCCTATGGCGGCGTGGTTTTTGGAGGGCCAGGGCGGCGATTTCCCGATTTTCCAGTTGCATACACTATACTACGGCATGAATTACGGGCTTGCGTCGCTGTACGCCAATCCTCAATTGACCGCGGTGTCGGAATCGGACCGCGTTGTCGCGCTGCAGGCGACCGCCATGGGCTTGGGGGTGATGCTGTGGGCGTATTACTTCATCGGGGTACGGTTGTTCCGGCGGATACGGCCGCTGAAGGTGACAACTCCCGTGCCCTATGAAAATTTTCTCAGATGGGCCTGGGTCATAGCCTTCATCAGCGCCATAAAAAAAATCACCGGAGTGGATTTTGGGCCCCTGGAGATGCTGGTTTACCAGCCTCTCCTGTACCTGGGGTGGATGGCCAACACTTTTATCCTTGTCGACTTGCTTGTCTACAAAAGGGGGAAGAAACTGCGGTCGATGTTTTTTTTCGGTTTGTTGATGTTCTTTCAGTTTTTTTCCGCCATCGGATCCGGCCTATTCTCCAACATCCTGATCCTCGTTTTTTTCATGATCTTCGTTTATTTGAACGTGAAAAAGCGGGTACTCATGAAGGTCATCGTCTTGAGCGTGGTGTTTTTCGTCATTTTGGAGCCGCTGAAAAACGAATTTCGCCTGCTGACTTGGGGGCCCAAGAATACGTCCGTCAGCGCGGTTCAAAGGGCGTCGATTTTCGCGGAATTGCTCGTGTCGAAGTACAGCGCCTATTCTTCCGTCGCATCCACCTCCGTGAACCAGGTCGTCAGCAGGATAGACGACGCCTATACGTTGGCGCGAGTGATGCAGCAGACACCCGACTATGTCCCTTATTCGAACGGCAGCACTTACTTATCCTTGCTCACCATTTGGATTCCACGCGCTATTTGGCCCGATAAACCACAAGGGAACATTGGAAATACGTGGGCCCACTGGTACGGCCTATTGGACCAGGACGATTTCACGACCTCCTACAACCTGCCTTGGATCGTGGAGTTTTATATCAACTTCGGCTGGGCGGGGATCATCGTCGGCATGTTTTTGTCCGGAATCCTGTTTGCCTGGCTTGCCGCATTTTTTTGTTTCCCCGGGGCGAGCGCGTTGGAGTATTCGGCGGCGGTTCCCCTGCTTCTTAACCTTTGGTACGCCGAATCGAATTTCGCCCTGGTTGCCGGCGGGCTCATCATAGGGCTGGTCGTGCTCCGGGTGTACATGAAAGCCATGCCCTACCTCGCTTTCAAGTTTTGACATGAAGATACTCGTCTTCCGGATTGGCCAATTGGGGGACGCCTTGGTGTCGGTGCCCGTCGTCCGGGCGGTCAGGGCCCTGTACCCGCAAGCCCGGATGGACCTTTTGACCGACATGAAACGCGATCCCAACAGCGTCTCCGTGGACAAGGTTTTCGACGGATGCGGAATCTTCGAAAACGTTTTTTTCTACGGGTCGAAGGAGCGTTTCTTGAGGAATCCCCTTGCGCTGGCGGGGACCTGGCTGTCATTGCGGAAAAACGGCTATGACGGCCTGGTATACCTGGCGCCGAACCAGCGCTCGGGTTTCCAGATGCGCCGGGACGCCCTTGTCTTCCGATCCCTGGGGATCAAACGCATCTGGGGGCTGTCGTCCTCGGGCCGTATTCTGCCCTCCTCCAGGCCCTTGCCGCGCCTGCCGGCCGAGGGCCGGACCCTTGCGGACAGGCTCATTCACGACGGATTGCCGATCAGCGTCGATGATTTCCGCTTCGATTTGGGGATCAGCGACGGCGAATATGGGGCCCTGCGCGGGAAGTTGGGGCAGGCCTGGCCCGGGGAGGGGGTCCGCGTCTACGCGGCCTGTCCCTTCACGGCCATGCCGGCGAAAAAATGGCCCTTGGGCCGTTACATCGAGGTATTCCGCCGCCTCCACAAGGAACAGGGCTTGAGCCCGATATTTTTGGGGTCGAAGGCGGATGGCGCGGAGGCTGAGGAATTGCGTCGCGCCATCGGAATCGGTTACAATTTCACTGGAATGAGCATCCGGGAGTCGGCGGCGATCATGCGCCGCTGCGATTTTTACCTCGGCAACGACACGGGCACCATGCACTTGGCCGCCGCCGAGGGGCTCCGGTGCGTGGCGGTCTTCTCCGCGCGCACATACCCCGGGATCTGGGAGCCACCGGGATCCGGTCACCGGATTCTCCGCACGGCGGTTCCGTGCGAAGGCTGCGAGCTTACCCACTGCGTCGAGCACAAGATGCAGTGCCTCGACCTCATCGGCGCCGACGCCGTCTATGAGGCCTGTGAGAGCCTTCTTGGAACGGCGGGTTACCCCCCGGGGGCTCAGGGACCTATAGCGGCAGGCAATTAGCGTTTCATCGCCCCTTCCGCGGATGGATGGGGCGAGCTCCGTTTTTAAGGCGTCCGATGACCAAGCTTCCGATCACCGTTCTCTTGGCCGTCAAGAACGAGGCGCTGAACCTGCCGAAATGCCTGGATTCCCTCGGGCCGGCCGTGAAGGTCTATGTCCTGGATTCGCAGAGCACCGACGATTCGGCCAAGATCTGCCGCCGCCGGGGAGCCGAGGTCGTACAGTTCCGCTACAAGAACAGCTATCCGAAAAAAAGGCAGTGGGCCCTGGAGCACTTGAGGATCACCACGCCGTGGGTTTTTCTCCTGGACGCGGACGAGATCATAACCGAGGCCCTGTGGTCGGAAATCCGAGAGGTCATCTCGTCGCCGTCGAAGGTCAACGCCTTCCTCATCAAAAAACAGTTCCATTTTCTGGGGCGGCGCTTCACCCACGGCGGTTTTTCCCACGCAGCCATCCTTCTTTTCAGGAACGGGACGGCCCGTTTTGAAAGGCTCTTCGACGACGATTCGTCGGATCTGGACATGGAGGTCCATGAGCGTCTGATCGTGGATGGCGCCATCCGCCCCTTAAAAAACCCCGTCAGGCACGAGGATTTCAAGAATTTGTCGGCCTATCTCGAGCGGCACAACAAGTATTCCTCCTGGGAAAGCGCGCTGCGCCTTCAATTCATGAAGACGGGGAAATACGGGAACGACAGCATCCGAGCGAAGTTCTTCGGCAACGCCCAGGAACGCCGGCGTTTCCTGAAGAAACTCGTCATCCGGGCCCCTTTTGAGCCGTGGATTTGGTTCATCTACCATTACCTGATCAGGCTCGGTTTTCTTGAGGGAAGGCCCGGGTTTATCGCCTGCGTCATTCGGTCGAATTATATTTCGGACACCAGGGCCAAAATGTACGAGATGGCGAACAAATGAAACCGAGCCGTCAGGAGGGCCAGGGTTTCCCGGCCAGCGCGACGCTCAAGCGGGCCGCCTGGGCTATGCCCTTGGCCGACGCGGCTGTGCTGTAGAGTTTGATGCGTTCGGATGCTTCGGTCGAGTAACGACGCCTGCGGCTTTTGTCGAGGAAAAGGTTCCGGAGGTGTTCGGCGAGTTTTTTCGCGTCCCCCGCGGCGAATAGTTCCCCTGTTTTTCCCGGCGACACCAAGTCCTGGGCGCAGCCGCATTGCTCGGTGGCGATGACGGGCAGCCCCATCTGCATGGCTTCGTTCACCACCAGACCCCAGGTCTCAAAGAGCGATGGCAGGACGAAAAGGTCCGCGGCCGCGAAGTAGTCGGCTAGGCGGCTTTGGTTCACGAAACCCGCCAGGACCGCCCGGCCCGGGGCCAGCCGCCGCGCCTGGGCCCGCAAATCGGGGGCCAGGGGCCCGTCGCCGACGAAAACGGCCTTCAGTTGGGGTAAATCCGGCAGGAGCGCCAGGGCGTCCAGCAGGGTTTGGGGCGCCTTCCGGTCGATGAGCTTTCCGGAAAAGAGGGCCACCACGTCCTTGGGGCCGATGCCCAAGGCGCTCCTCAGCGCGGCGGAGCGGGGGCGCCGATTGAAAAGGGCGGAGTCCACGGAATAGGGCGAAAAAACGAGGCGGTCTGGATCCACGCCGAGCCCGGAAAGATGGGTTCTTGCCCCCTTGCCGATCACCGCGAACGCGTCCACGGACGAATAAATCCGTTTCAAGATCCGGTTTCTCGCCCAGGATTTCAACGCATAGGCGGCCTTTCCCGGCCCGGAGGAGGCGTCCGCGCCGGGGGAGGGCCCGAATTCCCCACGCATCACCACACCCAGGCCCAGCCTGTGCGCGGCCCACAGCGTCTGCCATTCAAAGGGCCGCATGTAACCCGGCACCAGCACGCACTGGAAGCCGCCCCGCAGCAGCAAGTCCAGGGGGTGCCTCAGGCGCATCTGCCAGCGCCGCGTGGGGTCCCTGTCGCGGGACAGAAAGACGCTGGAGTAGCCTTCCAAAAGCGGCACGTCCCAGGTTACGCCGCGGCCGAAATCCGGGTCCTTCCCGTCGCGCAGGCTGGAGTCGCTGAGGTAGAAAACCGTCGCGTCGATGTCGCGTTCACGGCCAAGCTGCCGCCATACCGGGGCGAAATACTGAATAGGATGGGTTTGGAATATGGCGAGCTTGATCCGCAAGTTTGCCCTCACGAACCTTTCACGCTGAGGAAATTCCCGAGGCAAAGCGCGTCGATGTCGTTGCGCAAGTAGCAGGCGACCGCCTGCCGGGGAGTGTCCACCACGGGCTCATTCTCGTTGAAACTCGTGTTGAGGACTACGGGTGTCCCGCTTAAGCGTCCGAAACGCTCGATCAATGCGTAGTACCGCGGGTTCAGTTCGCTGGTCACCGTCTGCAGGCGTCCGGTGGAGTCCTCGTGGGTCACCGCGGCCAGCGCCCCGCGTTTCGCTTCCCGGATCCGGACGACATGCATCATGAAGGGGCTGGAAACGTCCTGCTCAAAATATTCGTGCACGGATTCGGCAAGGATGCTGGGGGCGAAAGGACGGAAGCCTTCCCGGCGCTTGATACGCCGGTTGATGGTGTCCTTCATGCCCGGCCATCCTGGATGCGCCAGGATGGACCGGTTCCCCAAAGCCCGCGGTCCCCATTCGCTGCGCCCCTGGTACCAGCCCACGATCTTGCCCTGGTTCAGCAGGCCGGCGACCGAGTCGAATAGGGCGTCGTCGTCCAGGCGTTTGTAGGCCAGGCCCCCCTCACGCAGCGCCGCTTCGATTTCATTTTCCGGGTATTCCGGGCCGAGGTAGGCCTGCATTTGGGCCGGGACCCTGGGATTTCCGAGCACCTGGTGCCAGACATGGTAGGCGGCGCCGACGGCGGTGCCGTCGTCGGAGGCCGCGCATTGGATATAGGTCCGGCGGAAGGGGGTGTCCCGCAGTATCCGGGCGTTGCAGACGCCGTTGAGGGCGCAGCCGCCGGCGGTCACCAGGGCGTCTACCGGAACCCGGCCCGCGAGCCATCCGAGGCTCTGCAGCACGACCTCTTCAAAACGGGTTTGGCAGGAACGGGCCAGGTCCATCTCGCGCTGGGTGATCGGGTCGCCGCGGCGCCGGGGCGCACCCAATTCCGCCACCAAGCGGTCGGTATAAAGGCGCGACAACACCGGGTTTGCGCCGGCGACGGTCGTCGGCATGCGGCCGTCGGTGCCGAGGGCGCTGATATAGCTTTGATCGAGCTTGAAATCGCCGTTCTTGCCGGCATCTAGGACTTTCCGCATGAACGGCGCGTAGACGTCCTGGCCGTAGGCCGACAGGCCCATGACCTTGTATTCCTCGCCCACCTGGTCGAATCCGATGAACTGGCAGATTGCGGTGTAAAAGATCCCCAATGAATGGGGCAAGTGCACCCGCTTGAGCACATCGATTTTCGTCCCATGGCAATGGGCGTACATCGCCGATACGAAGTCCCCGGAACCGTCGTAGGAAAAACCCGCCGCCTCCTCGAATGGGCTGCAATAGAAGGCGCTGGCGATATGGGCCAGATGGTGTTCAACGGGCACCACTTTGAAGCGGCAGGAGCTTTCAGGCTCCCCCAGGGCCTCCGCGACCATGCTTTTCAAGCTGAGGGTGTTTTTCCTGCGCGCCAGGTTCGCCCGCACATAGTCGAGCGCGCCGGCGGGATGCCCAAGCAGATAGGCCAGCTTGGCGGCCCCATTCGCGCTGTTGTCGTGGCCGAGGGCGATATAGTCGATGTCCTTGAGCTTGAGCCCCTCCATATCCAATACGCGCCGTAGGGCATGGGCAGGGAAGCAGGAGGCGTGTTTGATCCTTTCGCCCAGGCGCTCCTCCGCGATGGCGGCCGTGAGGCGTCCGTCCCGCACCAGACAGGCGGACGAATCGAGGTGGAAGAGGTTCAATCCGACGATCGCGGGCATAGTTACTCTTTTTTTGGAGGCCGGGCCCCCAGGCATGGGCGGGGCGTCGCGATAAAAACAGGGGATCCGGGGCTCCGGAAACGAGCGGAGTTCACCCGTAAACTCGGCGGGGAGCCTGAAAAACAGCCAAACCGCGGGCAGCCGGAATTGGGAGGGTCTCTATGGCGTGTATTTTCGGTTATGGGCCATTTCAATGTCAACACCGACTCTGGGCCCTCGCTGGAGGGTCCCCTGGGAAGCCCTTTTTGCCATAGCGCCAGGCGCCTTTGGAAGCTAGGCGTTTTTGTTTCAAGCGCGGATGAAACGGACTAGAAGCCCCGACCCATCTTGCGGAGTGCTCACGCAGCCGGCCCTCTAACGGGGGCTGCCGGCCGCCTTTGTGGCATAGAAAGCATGCATACGAACATCAGGAGGATCGTGGGAAAATTCTGGAGGATGATCGTTCTGTCATAGTCGCTGAACCAGCCCAAGCGATACAGGGCTATTTGGGCGTAACACAATCCCGTCAGGGCCAGCGCCAGCGCCGCATGCCATTTGGAAGCGATGCCGTCGCGGAACAATAGCGCCAAAGGGAAGATGAAGCTAAGCATGTCATATTCCCCGTGGTAGACCACCAGCAGCGTCCAAATGACGAAAATCGAGAAAGTCGCGAGGTCGTCGAGATCGCCCCTCCGCACCCGCCGTACCATCGCGACAAAGGTGCCCGCCTGAAAGAGCAAGACAAGCGCTTTGGACTGCCATAGCCGGGGGTAGAGCGATAAAACGGCGTTGACGTCGGTGTCCCCCAATGCCGAGGCATTTCTCAAGGTGTGAACATATTCCGTCACGAGGTTCCAGGGCGTCGTGGCGAGCCAGGTACTTGAAAATACGATGAGAATCCCATGGAGGGTCAAAGCAAGACCCACCGGGGCATATAGCCCCAGGCACGCCATCCATAAAAGTCCGGGCAATGTGAAGGTCCATTTCAGCAGCGAGAACTGGAGCGCGATGGCGGCCCATAACGGATGTTTTTTCAGCGCCAGCTCGTATCCCATCAAAAATAAGCCCAAGGCGAACAGGGTTTGCTGCCCATCCCCAATGTCCTCACGCCAGGGCCTCGAGGCGTAGACGAGCAATGAGAAAACCAGGAATTTGTCCAAGGGAATGCGGTTCAGCCAGCGTCTTCGGATCATCCAAAAAATGTATACGGTCATGCATAATTTAGAGAAGAGCCAGATCATTTTTGCGGGCGTCCAATCCAAGGCCGCCAGCGGCCACAGACAAACTAGGCTGGCCGGCGAGTAATAGTGGAGACCGTCACCCCCCCATTCCGTTTCGATCTTCAACCACGCCGGCCCAGAATGGTACGGATCTATGTGCTGGAGCAATAGACGGGATTCACACCAGGCTGAATCGTGGCTGAAAGCTACGGCATTCTTGACGTTCCAAACCGTTACGGCCAGAAAAAGAACCGCGAGCAAGGCCCGCGTTGGGGTCCAATGAAATCGAAGCAATTCAAATCTCCCGGACGGAACCCGGGACCTAGTCTCGGGTAAACAATGGGGCGGATACGCGCCAAAAATGATTTTCCCTCTGTATTATTTCATTGTGTCTTAAAGGTAGCTCAGAGGCAAGAGGCCCAACCCTCGTGGGCACTCCTTAGGCCATTATGCTGCGCTTAATGCTTGGATCCAGGGATTGTAAGGGCTCGACCTAAGTTTGTGTTAGGAGCTTCCCGGACCTGTCCCCCCAGAAATGCTTGAGCCAGAGCCTAGCCGGTCGATCGAAATAGGTGTCTAGGTATGCACATAAAACGAGCAAACCGGCAATGAACCCGATGCCAGACCACGGAGCCCAACTCTCGACTGGAACATTGAGGTGTTTGAAGAGCATGTGGACAAAAAATTCGCACGTAAGATGAAGCACATACACCGCATAGCTGGTCGCGCCCAAAAAGGCGTAGATCCGGGATTCCCGACCCGGCGCGGAATCCGCAGCTGCCCCGAGGTAGATCAGCGTCGGCGAAAGGATCAGAACGAAAAGCAGCTCATAGGTGCAACGGAATGCCTTGCTGGGTTCCAGGCCCAAAAATAAGAGCAGGCCGGCCAGCAGAAGTGGGGGATAGATTTTCAGCCCGGACCGCGGCAGCCGTTGCAGAAGAAGCCCCGCGCAAAAAGAAAAACATACGCGGGAGGCCGCTATCCATACGTCGTTCAGGCTCCAGGAGTCTCCCGCGATCATTGAGCCCGTTCTCCGCTGCGCGATGTACAACCCCATCGCACCCACTCCGGCTAGCGCCAGAAGCAGGCGCCGGTTTAGTCTCCGCCAAAAGGCGCCGTAAAAAGCGTTTGCAATCAATTCCCAAAAGAGGGTCCAGGCCACAAGCATTAGTGGATAAAACTCAGGAGAAATGTTGAGTGAAAATGGCGACGGCAGCATGATCAGGCCGAGAAGCAGAGACGCAACCATGCCTGTGATGCTAATGTGCAGCGGGTTCCCCATGAAAAAGTTTCCGATCCAGGGGATCAATCCGAGCAGCGTGCCCAGCAGGTAAAGCGGATAGAAACGGATCAAACGCAGGCGCATGAATTCCGCCCAGGTCATTGTTTGAGCCAGGCGCCCCGAATAAGCTTCGGACACCACAAAACCGCTGAGCGCGAAAAAGAAATCCACCGCCAAAGAGCCTTCCGGAAAATTGAAAGCGCCGAAAAATGTTCCGCCGTGGACTACTATAATCGCGATGGCCGCCACGCCGCGCATACCATCCAGGGTTAGGTAACGCTTTTTCATTGAGGATCCTTGGCGCTATTGATGAAGCCCTGCTGTGCTTGAGATGCCGGAGCGGACTGTCTTCAACGAAGCCACATTTTGGATCATGGGACGCGACAATGGAAGGGCACGAAGCGTGCACAAATGGGGAAGGGGAGGCATTTTCGCCATAGCCTGGGGGATTTTTTAACGGTATGTTCTGACCGCAGGGGCCAAGCCGTCTCCTATTGCCGCCTATGGCTTCGGCTCATAAAAAACTTGTCTTACCCCCCGACACTTAGATGGCCATGGCCAGCGAGGTTCATAAACGGCGTTTTTTGACCTTGGACGGATTACGCGGGCTAGGCGCGCTACTCATCATGGTCTTCCATTTTGGTTCGTACGGAATTTCTCCGGTGCCCATGTTCTGCAAGGGCTACCTCGCGGTCGATCTTTTTTTCATTTTAAGTGGAGTGGTGCTCGCTGAGGCCTATTCGGCACGCCTGGCCGCGGGTTTGTCCCTGGCGGAGTTCCTGAAAATACGCTGGATTCGTCTCTATCCCTTTTACGCGCTGGCCTTGGTTTCTTCCGTAGCGATGCTTTTATTGTACTTTTTGGCAAAATCCTCAAACATGGATTTTATCCACTGGGCGCCAACAAGGTTTGTGGCCGGGTTCACTCCCGGCAGCTTTTTGGTCGCGTTTTCTTTCTCGGCCTTCATGGTCCCGGCCCCCATCGCCGGAGCGCTATTTCCATTCGTGGTACAGGCCTGGTCCTTGTTTTACGAGCTCTTGGTGAACCTGGGATGGGCGCTGACGCGGGCAGGGCTCGGGCGCTTTCGGCTTGGGATCGTAATAGCCATCGCGGCCTGCGGATTGTGCATGTTCGGACACAACGATGGCATCGCCGCCGGGGGTGAATGGACTTGCTCGGACCTCGCGACGGGATGCTGCCGCGTCTCTTTTTCCTTCGGCGTCGGACTCATGATTCACGACATCGACAAGGCCCGCGTGCCCCGGGTGAACCCTTGGATCATTTTTTTGGTCGTCGTAGCCTTGCTTGCTGCGAATCCGCCGGAGGCCTGGTGGGGTCTGTTCGATTTGGCGGCCGTATGGGTCTTTTTGCCGGCCTGCGTTCTGCTCGCTACGGTGAGTGAGCCCAGGCACGCCTGGGAGGCACAGACGTTCACGTTCATGGGCAACGCCAGTTACGGTATTTATATGATCCACGGTCGTTTTCTTTCGGTCCTACATTGGGCCGTGGATAGGTTCGCCCTCAGCCCTTATCTTGGCGAGGTGTTGGTGACGGTGGGGGTTGTATTTTTGGCGCACTGGCTGGAGCGGGTTTGGGATAGGCCTGCCCGTTCGTGGCTGGCCGGGTTTATCGGCGGGGAATCCGCACCCAAACTAAAAAAACGCTGATTTTACGGATTTTTTGGGGAGCCTTGGTTGGGAACTCCGCCTCTAATGGGTTACAATTGACCTTGGAACCGGCTTGGCCGACAGCGGACGACGCGAATAGCGGCATTAAGATCGTCGACACCGTTTGGTGCCGTGGCTGAAGACCGGTACTGGCCCCAGGATCGTTTACAGTGTATTATAGCCGGTAATCTATGCTGTTCTTGGACAAGCAAATGAACTTTGGTTGCGGAAAAATCGCCTTTGTGATGGCTGCCATCCTGGCCCTGGGTTTCGGCTGGGTATGCATGGTTTTGGCCAAGCGTTTACGTTGGGTTGACCGTCCCGGACACAGGAAGAGTCAGAAGCGGTCGGTGCCCTATCTGGGGGGGCTGGCTCTTTTTCTCGCCCTTGGCACGACCCTGTTTGTCCTTTATCAGGTGGGTTATTTTGTTGCGGAGCCGGGTTTCAGCATTCCCTCTCTCCTAGCGTGTTTATCCCCGGCTTTGGCCGCCTGCGGATTGGGGCTCTGGGACGATATTTATGAAATGCCGGCCAGATACAAATTCGCCTTCCAAGGCCTCATCGCGCTCGGGTTCAGCCAGTTCGCGTACCGATTTTCCGTTTTCCACATTCCCGGTTTTTCGCCCCTAATTTTGGACCCTGAAGTAGCCGTCCTGGTCACCACGTTTTTCATGGTCGCGGTTGTAAACGGATTCAACATGATCGACGGCTCGGACGCCCTCTGCCTCGGTTCAAGCACGGTGACCTTGGCGCTTGTGTCCGCCGTGGCTGAGCTTGACGGACAGCCCCAATTCGCGATATTGGGCCTGGCGACCTGCGGCGCCTGCCTGGGTTTGCTGTACTGGAATCGGCCCCCCGCACGCATTTATATCGGGGACGCCGGCAGCCTGGGCTTGGGCTTCCTTGTGGCGGGTCTTGTGGTCGCACTGGGAGCGGGCGCCCCCGGACATTTCCTGCTGGGGCCGAAGGGTCTTCCGCGGGAGGCTTTCGCCTATCAGATCGTGGTGGCGTCACTATTGGTCGGCATTCCGGCCCTGGAGGTGCTGTTGACGGTGGCGCGGCGGGGCCTGCAGGGAAGGAGCTTGGGCCGCGGCGACCAGGGACACCTGCACCATCGATTGGCCCAGCGCGGATGGCGGCCGGCCTCGATCGCCGGCGGAGCCATGGGGGTGAATCTCCTGTGTGGAAGCATAGCGTTGGCTTTTTTGTCCGGTGAAAAAGGCATGGCCGTGATGTGCGCGTTCATGCTGGCGATACTGTTGGGGTTGGGGCTGCAGTATTTGGACTATTTCCGGATGCTTCGATCGGATTGGCTGGACAAACGGCGCCCCCATTATGCGGTGGCGACCCACTTTGCCGCCATGCAGGCCTCAAAACTGAAGTTGGCCAGCCATCGTGAGGAGGTTTTGGCCCTGGTGAAGCAGGCGTGCCACGAATTTGGGGCCCATGAATGTCGCGTCAGCGTGCGGGACTCGTCGGACAGGCGATGGATTTGGAAATGGTCCGAACCGGCACCCGCGCAGGCGGGCCCCCGGGTGAAGGACAGGGTGCGCATCGCGGACACGCGCAACCATGCGTCCTGGACGATGGAAAACGACGACAGAGAACCGGACTTGAACATGAATCTTCGCGTGATCATGACCGAATTCATGCGCGACGCGCTTGAACGTTTGGTTGAACTCATGGCGGGCCAGGAGAACGTCGTTCCAGAACGGGATGCCGGAAAGACGGACACACTGGACCTGGTTCTGAGTATCAAGGGTTTCAAAAACAGGCTCTGAGCCTGCTCAGGAATGCCTTCGTGAGACGCTGAGCTGCGGGTCAGCCTTTGGAAGTCGCCCCGCCTATTGGTTTGGATGCCTGTGCGACAACATTGCAATAGGAGTCGTATTTTTTTGGAAGCATGCGGTCCAGCGCTAGGCCGCTCAGATTCATCGATGGAATAAATAGGTAAGGCGTCCCGAAACGGAGATACCGCACAAGGCACATGGTCAGGTGTTGCCAGGACGCGAGAAAACTCGATGTGGTCTTGTCGGTGACGACGTTATCGAAGCCGTGTTTCCGCAACAATAACGCGAAGCCGGCCGCCGTATATCGGGCAAGGTCCTCCGGGCCGTCCTCTTCCCAAGTGAACGGGGTTACGATGAGGAGGCGTCCGCCCGGCCTAAGCACCCTTTTGAATTCGTCGAGCACTTGGTCTATATTTGGAACGTACATCATCACCTCGGTACTGAACACTCCGTCAAAGCTTCCGTCCGCGAAGGGCAGGGTTTTACCGTCGTAGAAGGCGTCAATGTCGCTGCGTTTGTCGTAGAAATCCATCTGCAATTCCAGGCCTACGTAGGTCCTCGCGTTATTGAACAAGGATCGATAGGGTTTGGTTCCACAGCCGAAGTCCAAAATATCGCCGTGAAAGCCCTCGGCGCGAGCGGCGACGGCGCGGTAGATCCCGCGGTGGATGATGTAGCTGGAGTTCACGAAAATTCCAACGGGTCCTGGCAGAAACTTGTGCTTTTGCACCACCGTTTCTCTGAATTTTTTCCTGAGCTTTTCTAGCATTAGGCCCCTCAAAAAACGGCGACGGCTTATATCCAAGGTCCATTTTGGAGGGCCGTTCCTAAAACGCCGGAACAGGACCGGGCCCTGGATCGGTCCGAACTCCAGAAACCGAGCTTCATCTCCAGCCTCGGACAAAGGCCCGCCGGACGTAGCCCTTGAAATCGCCGAGGGTCCACGATCCGACGAGCATGCGCGGGAGCTCCCAAGGGGAGGTGGATCTCCGTACCGCGCAGGAACGGGTGGTGAAGGCGAAGCGATAGCCGGAATCCTTCAGGGCCAAAATGCTGGCCTGGTCGTATTGCCCGTTGGGATAGGCGAAGTAGGGGCTCTCCAGGCCCCAGCGCCTCAAATCCAGGTAGGATCCCCGTACTTCGGACCTTTGTGACGCGGGAGGGCGGCCCGCGAGGATGAAGTGACTCCTTGTGTGTCCGCCGACGGACATCCCGGGAGTGGAGGCCCAGGAACGCACTTCTCCCAGGGACATTATCCGGTGGCTGGGCCGGGGCCTGGCGGGTACTCCGGCCTTCCCCGATATCTCGCGAAGGGCCCGGGCCTGCGCGCTGGGGGACATCGCTTGAAGGAGGTCCCAAAGGCGGTCGAAGGTGTCCATCCAGTTTCGGCCCGGTTCCGGGAGGAGGCGGATCCCGCGGTACACAAGGGGAGCCCGGCGGCCGGCGTTCCCGTCTGAGAGGATCCGTTCCAGGGCGTCCCAAAGGAATTCCCGTTTCCGGTTCACGTACCCGGTGGCCAGAAAAAGGAGGGCGGGTAGCCTCATTTGGTGCAAGACCGGGAGTGCCCCGGTCACGTTATCCGAGTATCCGTCGTCGAAGGTCAACATGATCGCCGGACGCCGGCGGGGCTTCATGATGTCCTCGGCTCCTATGACGTCGAAATTCTCCGCCAGCCAAACCAACTGGCGCCGGAAGGCTTCCGGCGTCACTGTGATCCCGAAGGGATCCGTTTCGAAGTTCGCGATTCGGTGGTAGCCGAGCACCAGGAGGGGAGCTTCCCAGAGGTTCCTGAGGGCGTTCACCGGAAAATGCGAGACACCTTTGATGCGATCCATGGACCAAGACATGCGTTTCCCCTGTCCCCTTGCGGACGTTCCTCCGGCCCGCGTCAGCGTGCGGGCCCGGGGGCCAAGATGGCGTCGTAGATCGCGTCCACGCGCCGGACGTAGTCGCCGGATGACTGCACGGTCGGCATAGCGGCGCCGTAACGGGTCAAGGCTCCCGGCTCGCTGCGCATCCGATCTATCGCGCGCGCGAGGGAGGCGACTGAACCGATCTCGAACACTCGCCCGAAGCGGTCCTCAATGTCATAGTCCCTCAGGGTCGGGATATCGGGCGCTATAACCGGGCGTTTGTGGGCGAAGGACTCGAGCAGGGTCAGCGGCAGGTTCTCCATGCACTGCGAAGGAATCAGTGTGGCATCGATCCTGGAGAAAAAGGATGCGATGTCGCGGTGCGGAAGCCACCCCAGCCATTCGACGGTGTGCATGCCCACGTGCCCGGGATAGCGGGCGCGTAGTTCCTTAGCGAAATCGCCGTCCAGGCTGCCCGCGACCACGAGGCGCACCGGCGACGAGACCACGCCGCTTTCAAGCGCCTGAAAGACCTCCCCCAAACCCTTGTCCGGCGCGATCCTTCCAATATAGCCGAAGGTGACTTCTCCCGACGCTTTGCATTTTGCGCCGGCATCCTGCACCGGATCGTAGTACCAGGGGATGACGTGGACCATCTTCCTATCTATGCCGAACTGGGAGAAGAACTCCGCGCCGAATGAATTGGCGACGATCAGGGCCCCCAAAGCGGGGAGGGCGAGCCTGGCCCTCTCCAGATTCAGGGAAACCCTCCGCTTCAGGCCGACACGGAGGATTCCGCGCTCGCTGAGGGACCGGTCGAAGGGGAAGAGGCTCGTCGCCTCCAGGAGTCGTTCGCCGAAAAGCGTCGAAACGAGCATCTCGTTGAGCCTTCCGGCCGTTCGCCTGCCGGCCCAGACGCAGCGGGCGCATTTGTCGAGTTCCGCGGTCCCGTCGCAGAGCCCGCCTTCGCCCTTCACGAGATGCGACCGCAGGCAACCCAGGCCCCAGTCGTGGGCGGAGAAGACGGCCGGGATAGAGGAACGCCTCGCGGCCTCGAAGATCCACCACATTCCCGCGCCATGGTGCATATGGACGATGTCCGGCTTGATTCTGCCGAGCAGTTCGCGGCCGATCCCAACCGCCTCCTCCCACCTCGCCTCGTTCAGCACTTGGCCCGAGTAGAGGTGGTTCAGATTCACGACATGGTAAGGGAGGCCCTGGAAGGTGTATTCCAGGCGCGAAACGATTTTAGGGGCGGCGGGGGCGGGCAGTGGGCCCTCCCATCCGTCCTGCCCCGGCCAGGTCAATAGCTCCACGTCCCGGCCATGGTTTTCGCGCAGGGCCCGGGCTTGGCGGAAGACGTTGTTGTTGTATCCGACCGGATCGGGCCAGGCGTATTTGCTGACGAAAAGGATACGACCTGGCATCAGAGGCGTCCATTCAGCGGAGCTTCTTAAAGACCGGCCGAAGGCGGCGCCGGCAGACTCCTGTCTACTTAAAGAACTCGTTCACCGCCTGAATCACCCGCTCCTGGTCTTCCGCTTTGAGGTCCGCGTAGAAGGGCAGGCTCAGGATCTCCTCATATAGCCCCTCGGTGACCGGCAGAGGGATGCTGTAGGGGGCGAATTGTGGCTGAAGGTGGTTGGGGATGTAATTGACGCCGCTGTCCACTCCCCGTTCCCGCAGCCAGGCCATCAGGCCGGCCCTGCGGCCGCGCAGAACCCTGACGACATAAGTGAAAGGGAAGACATCATCTATAGGCCATTTCAACAGACGGAGTCCCGTCAGGGGCCGGAAGGCCTGGTTGTACCGGGCGAGGATTTCGAGTTTCCGCGCCTTGAATTGTTCCATGCGGTCCAGTTGGACCAGGCCAATGGCCGCGCTGATGTTGCTCATATGGTAGCGCCATCCGACCGTCTCCACCTGGTATCTCCACTCGTCCTGGGCCCCCATGCGCTGCCAGCGGTCCCGGCTGATTCCCAACACCCTTTTTTTGCGGGCCAATGCGGCCACCGCGGGGTCCGAGGTGACGATCGCCCCGCCCTCACCGCAGGTGATGTTCTTGATCGGGTCGAAGCTGAAGCAAGTGATCTGCCCGAACGAGCCGATACGACGGCCGCGGTGGGTGGATCCGAAGGCATGGGCGGCGTCCTCAACCAGAACGGTTCCGTGCCGCTCGGACAGCTCCAGGAGCCGGTCCATGTCCGCGGGGATGCCGCAGTAGTGGACCGGGACGATGGCACGGGTGCGGGCGGTCACCTTGCGGGCGACATCTCCGACGTCCAGATTCAGGGTTTCCGGTTCCACCTCGCAAAAGACCGGGGTGGCTCCGGCCGCACGGATGGCCTGGATCGTGGCGCAAAAAGTGAGGGAGGGTACGATCACCTCCGCGCCGGCCGTGATGCCGGCGGACTCCAAGGCCAGATGCAGTGCGGCGGTGCCTGAAGAGACCGCCACGGTTTCGCGTCCGTCGAACAAGCTCCGCAGGCGCTCCTCGAAATTCAGCACCTGTTTGCCGAAGCCCAGCCATCCGCTGGAAAGTACTTCGGCGACGGCCCCGGCCTCAAGCGCGCCGGTGCTTGGTTTGGAAACTGGAATCGTCATCCCTTACGCCTCTTGATATCCATGGATGCCGCAGCCTGAAAACCGCTCGCCATCCAGTTCTGGGCCAAAATCTCCGCCAGGTCCGGCGAGAAGTGGCGGCGCCACAGCAGGACGGAGGCCTCCGCCGGCCTCGCCAGCCAGGAGAGCCTGGCGCCCCATTTTTCCGCGAAACTGCCGTCCAAACCATAAAAGGCCGCCCTCAATCCGTAGGTATAACGCAGCGCGCGCAGGTACGCCGAAACCCTGCTTTGGGCGGCCAGCCACTTGGTGAATGCCTCCCGTTCCGAGCCGGGCCGAAGAAGGTCCTGCGCACAGCCGTGCCGCTCGCGGAGCAGATAGACGACGGTCACCAGCACGTCCTCAAATCCTTGCTGATCCCCGCTTTCGGCCCGCGATGTCTGGCCGGGGTGCTTCCTTAGCATGATCAGGGGCCGTTTCATGCAGGCCAAGCGCCCCACGGCCGCAAGGTTCAGCCAGAGATCCTTGTCCTGGACGCTCAAAAGCGAGAGCTTGTATCCGCCTAGAGCCAAAGCCTTTTCCCGGGAAAAGACCACGGATGAATGCGGAATAGTGCGGCGCATTTCCAGCATGTCCGCCATCAGGGCATCGTGCTGCGACGCATAACGATGCCGCCGGACCTCCCTGCCTTCAGCGTCAATTTCCACGCAGCTCGTGCCCAGCAACACGAGGTCCGGTTCGCGAAGCAGCTGGTCGATTTGCTCGCTTAATTTTTCCGGAAGCCAGAGGTCGTCCTGGTCGATGCGTGCGATCCACGAGCCCTTGGCGAGCCGCAAACCCCGGTTGAGCGTATCGGATAGGCCGCTGTGTTTTTTGGCGACGACCTTTATGCGGCGGTCTTTTTTGGCGAGGGATCGGGCCAGGGGGAGCGAACCGTCCGTGGAGGCGTCGTCCAGGATGATGAGTTCCAGGTTTGCATGGGTTTGGGCGAGCACGCTGGAGACTGCCGTGGCTAGCCAACGGGACCCATTGTAGACTGGCAACAGCACCGACACCAAAGGAGGTTTCAAAATTCAACCCGCTCCGAACATGCCCCGATCCGGGGCGTAAGGGTTTCCTTGGCCCGGCGTCATTGCCGTATTTTGGCCCAAATGGCGGGCAAAGGGGCAGGCCCCCTCTTGCCTTAATCGCCCAAGCCAAGCCCGGCCGAACACAAGGTGCCGCTATTCTTGGCTGAACCGGCCTAGCTTAACACGTGGCCCAGTCCGAATCCTCTAGTTTTTTTCGTGGATTCGGCGAACCGTTGCAGGTCCCAACTACGTTGCATCCGAACTAGGATACGCATATTGAGATTGAAATCCCGGACTGCGCCTGAGATAAAAGCCGCAAGCCCCGCGCACGGAGGACCACCGATCATGCCGAAACTTAAATTCGTCCGGGAGTTCCTTAAGAAAATCTCACCAGTCTGGAGCTTCTTTCGATTCCTCAAACACAGGGTTTTCCTGCCGCTAGTGCAGCGCAGCACTTTGAACGTCCTCGAAACGTTTCCGGTCTGTGCGCCGGCTGGGGCGGGGGGCTACGGGCCGAGGGCCGAGATCACGATCCGAGGCATTAACCAGCTTCTTCCGGGCTTATATTCGTTAGCGATTTTGAACGGGGCAAAAGGGATAGAGCCGCGGTCTGCGGAAGGATGGCCGTTTCCTGAGGGAGATTTGGAAACCATAAAGGCTTTGGAGGCCTGCCTGGCGAAATTTGGAACAAGAAAGGATCCGCCGTACCTCAGGCTTTACGGGCACATTTTTAAAGACAGGGAACAAATAGAAACGGTTCTGGAAATCGGGATCGGATCGAATAACCCCAGCATCGTCTCAAATAACCTGGGGAGCGCGGCGCCCGGCTCCACGCTTCGTGGCCTCAGGGATTTCCTTGGCGGCGCCCGGATTTATGGGGTGGATGTGGATACCGACATTCTATTCACAGAGGACCGCATTCAAACCTATTTTGTAGACCAGACGGATCGGGCCTCCCTGGAGGCTCTGGGCCGGGAGCTGCCTGACGCCTTTGACCTGATCATCGACGACGGACTACTTGCGCCTGTGGCGGATCTGCCAACATTGAATTTCTCACTCGCGCGCCTCCGGATTGGGGGATGGCTGGTGGTGGAGGAAATTCCTGGTCGGGCCCTTGTTTTCTGGAAGGTCGTAGCCACGATGCTGGCTTTGTCGTTTAAAGCGACCATTCTCTCCAATGATGATGACAGTCTTATTTTTGTGGTCGAAAGAAAATACTAAATCAGGTATTGGGGCGGGGCCTGTTCCGCCAGGGGAGTCACCGTAAATGGCCCCGGTACCTTGTTAAGCCGGCCACCTTTTTGATCCACTCGAAGTCAAAATTTTCCAAATGAACGCGGTGAGTAAAAACAAAAAAAGAGGATAGTAAATACCTGAGCCATAGAAATATGGCACCGGAATACCAATCATCTCAATGCAAATAACACATATCGTAAAATAAAATTTGAGTCTCTTGTCGGAAAGGCTCAACATATTCTTCAATACCCACGGCAGCAACGCGATGACCCAGAACAGTCTGATCATCCAGGTGAACGGTGCGCAAAAAAGCGTGATGAGTATTCCGAAGTAATAGAAAGTCAATGTGGGATCCAGGAAATCCGGAGATGTTCCACGTGCGAAAAAAAAAGTCAGAGCCCACAATAGCAGCGGGGTGAAAATCATAATTAATAGTCTGGAGATATGTAAACGCGATGCCATTTCTCGGGTGCCTGATCCGTTTGAGTTCTGGTCCATGAGCCCGCTGTCGTCATATATAACTCCATCGATGGTGTTTATGGAGTCGGGCCAAGCCCGGGAATATATTTGGATTTCCCTGGAGCTTAACGACTGATTTTCACTCCCCAATTCTTCCGATTGGAAAATACGGCCCAAACGATGCATGAAATAATCTTGGTTTACCGAAATGCCGTCCAAAGCGAGGCTGCTTCCAAAAAGCACGGCTACACCTAACAGGAATCCAACTAAAGTTGGACGCCAGCGCGTTAAGAATATTCCGGGCATGAACAAAAGGGTGTCCAGTTTTAGGAAGGTGGCCACCGCAAGGCAGGCCCCTAATGCGCAATGAGCCCAATTTTCTTTGAATCGACAGGCCAGAAAAAAACCCATGGTAATGACAAAAAATGTAATTCCGTCGATATTTGCTGCTTCGATCTGGGAGACTGTGGGGTAAAACCAAAAAGCGGTACCCAATACCGCGAACATCGGAAACAAAAATATGTCCAGCCACACGACATAGGTTGCCGCCGCAATCGACGCGACAATGCATGAAAAAATTAAAAGCGTCCAAATCAACTTGGCGCGGGCATACCTAAAATAAGTGAAAGGAACAAACAGTCTTGCCGTCAATGGGGGCAATAAAAAACCGCTGTTGGCGAACGAGCTATAATCCCAGGTGCGGATGTCTTTCGCCATATTGTTGTCATAGGGAGAATATCCATCCCTCACGGAGAATCCGGTGCTATAGAAATCAAAAAAATCACCTTGTGGGCCATGGGCGACTAGATGGCAGGTCCAGCCGGAAATCCAGATAAGTCCGCTCAAAAAATAGAGCATCATTAAGATTTTAAGTTTTCGTGGCGCTCTTTCCACTGATACTCCCTGTCGCGTATGTTTTTCCTTCCTTAGACCTTGGACCCAGTGCCGGATGCTCGGGTTGGCGTCACGCATACTGTGTTCTAATTTTTTGATTTTGCGGATGCCTGAAAAACGAGGTGCCGGATTATAATTCCCGCTGCCATAAGAAGCAACGGGCCGGGGCGAAAGGCTGCGGAATGATCCCCCGGGCTGGCGCCAATTGGATCGCGTTCCGAATGGATTTGACCCAGCATTTGCTATACACTTTGCGCTTTCAGGAGCCGGTCCGTTAGGGGGACTCGGCTTACCGTCTAGCCAGGTTGTCGCATGAAGCTTTCAGTGGTCACTGTGGTCCGGAACGACCCGGCGGTGGCGTCCACGGTATCCAGCGTTTTGGCCCAGAAAGGCCTGGACGTGGAATGCGTCGTCATCGACGGCGCGAGTACGGACGGCACTTTGGCGGCCCTGAAACCCATGCGCCGGCGGATACGCCTTTTCAGCGAGCCTGACAGCGGCATCTACGACGCCATGAACAAGGGGCTGCATAGGGCGCGAGGTCGGGTGGTGGGCTTCCTGAACGCGGGGGACGTTTTTTTGGGGGACCACAATTTGGCGGAGGTTTCCCGGGCTTTCAGCTCGGACAAGGGCCTGGGCGCCTGTTTTTCCGGGCTGGAAATCTCCGATCCCCAAGGGAAGCGGAAGCGCTGGTGGCCCGCCTCGGAGTACCAGCCCGGGGCCTTTGCCGCAGGGTGGATGCCCAGCCACCCGACTTTTTACGCCCTGCGCCGGCCCCTGCTCGATTTGGGCGGCTTTGACCTGCGTTACCGTCTGGCAGCGGATTACGACCTGATGCTCAGGGCCTTGGAACAGGCTCAGCTTCGTTCCGTGGCCCTGCCGCTTTGCCTGGTGCGCATGCGCAGCGGCGGCGCCAGCCAGGCTTCTCTGGGCGCCCTTTGGCGCCACAATAGGGAAGCCTGGTCCGCGGCCACCGCCGCGGGAACCGTGAGGTGCTCCTTTGGGCGCTTTTTGGCCCGCAAATGGAGCCATAAATGGCGCCAGGTCCTGGATGCGCGGTTTGCGCCCTGACGGCGGAATCGCGTTTTTTGTCCAGTTAAGGCGGCCCTGACAGCCCGTTCAGAACTCAAGGGAAACCATGCTCAAAAAAGCTTTGATCACCGGGATCACAGGCCAGGACGGTTCCTATCTGGCCGAGTTGCTCCTGTCCAAGGGCTACGAGGTCCACGGCCTCATGCGGCGCTCGTCCACCTTGCCCACGGAGAGGATAGACCACCTCTACCAGGACCCCCACCTCCCCGGCGCCAGGCTTAAGCTCCATTACGGGGACCTTGCGGACGCCGCCAACCTGCGCGCGGTCATCGACCGCTGCCAGCCGGATGAGATCTATAACTTGGGCGCCCAAAGCCATGTGCGGGTCAGCTTTGATATTCCCCTGTATACGGCGGATATCGACGCCCTCGGGACTTTGCGCCTGCTGGAAGCCGTGCGTGAAATCCAGCACGGCGCCGGAAAAACCGTCCGTTTTTACCAGGCCAGCTCCAGTGAGATGTACGGCAAGGTCGCGGAGGTCCCGCAGAGCGAAACCACCCCGTTCCACCCGCGGTCCCCCTACGCCGTCGCCAAAGTGTACAGCTTCTGGCAGACCGTGAACCACCGCGAGAGCTTCGGCATGTACGCCTGCAATGGGATCCTTTTCAACCATGAAAGCCCCCGCCGCGGGGAGACTTTCGTCACGCGCAAGATCACGCGCGCGGCCACGCGCATCAAGCTGGGCCTGCAGGAGAAGCTGTTCCTGGGTAATTTGGACAGCAAACGCGATTGGGGCTTCGCCGGCGACTACGTCGAGGCGATGTGGCTCATGCTCCAGCAGGATTCACCGGACGACTACGTGGTCGCCACGGGGGAGACCTACAGCGTGAAACAGTTTCTGGACGAAACCTTCGCCTTGTTGGGACTGGATTGGAAACGATACGTCGAACAGGACCAGCGCTACTTCAGGCCCGCCGAGGTGGATCTTCTCCTGGGGGATCCGGGCAAGGCGCGGAAGATCCTGGGTTGGAAGCCGAAAGTGGGATTTAAGCCCTTGGTGAAGATGATGGTGGACGCGGACATGGTCCTGGCGCAGCAGGAGCGCATTTTGCGGGACGCAGGACACAGCGGACGCAATCCCGAAACCGAACAAGGACGTTAGGGTGGCCCAGCAGGCCCCGGTCACTGGCATGCGCGGCGCGGCGGTCCAGGGCGCGTTCTGGAGCATCGCCTTGGCCGTCGGCAATAAGGCCGTGACCACAGTGGGGCAGGTCGCGCTGGCTTGGTACCTTTTCCCGCGGGACATGGGGATCGTCGCGATGGCGGCCTCGGTGGTGGCGCTGGCCACTTTCTTCACGGCCAGCGGCATCGACGACCTGCTGGTGCAGCGCCACGACTCCTATGAGCAGGACGCAACCCAGGTATTTTGGCTGTCCCTTTGTTTCAATGTCGTCGCGATGGCGGTCGCCGTGGCCTTGATCCCCTTCGCGGTCCGGCATTTCGGGGACGGGCGGGTGGGCCGCCTGATGCTCATCCAGGCGGCGAGTTGGCCGGTCTCCACCGTCACGCTGGTGCTCCGCCCGCAATTGGCCAATGTCCTGCGCTTCAAGGCCATCGCCGCGATCCGGCTCGGGGAGGGCGTGGTATTCACCGGCTGCGCGGTTTTTCTGGCCGCCCAGGGTTGGGGGCCCTACGCGCTCGTGTGGCCGACCCTCTTCTCGGCGATCTTTTCCGCCGCGGCTTTTTGGTGCCTGGCGGACAGGCCGCCCATGGGCTGGCCCAAGCCGGTTTCCTGGCCGGCCTACATCACCCCCGGCCTTCTGTTGATGGTGGGCAACTTCGTGGGGGTGATGGCGATCCAGATGCCGAACTTCATCATCGGAAGCCTGATGGACGCCCGCGGGACCGGCCTCTACGCCTGGGGCTACCTGGTGGCATCCCAGGCGATCTTCTTGCTGGTCCTCAATCTCCGCGGTTTGTTCACGCCGTTGTTTTCAAAACTGAAATCCGAGCCGGAGCGCCTGGCCAAGGCCACCGCGCAGGCCGCGTACGCCATCACCGCGGTGGTCGCCCCGATATGCGTCCTGCAGGCGTTTTTCGCCCGTCCCCTGATCGAGACTTTTTTTCCGGCGCGCTGGACGGACGCGGTGCTGGTGGTGTACTGGCTGAGCCTGGGCTTTTGCGCCCAGCCGGTCGCCTTGATCACGCAGGCCGCCCTGATCGCGAAGGCCAGGTTCGGCCTGGCCTTGAGGCTGGCCCTGCTGCAGGCCGTCCTGGGGGCCCTGGGGGTGGCCTGGGGATGCCTCAAGAGCGGCATCGAGGGCGCGGCCGTGGGCGCGGCGGTTAGCGCCGTCCTATGCCTCCCGCTCAACCTGTGGATACTGCGCGGCGAGGTGGGCTGTTCCTGGCTCCGCTTGTTGGACGCGCCCAAAGCCATCCTATTCGGCGCCCTGGCTTTCCTTCCGTCGTGGGGGATCTTTTGGGCCTTCGGCGGCGCCTACCATTGGTGGTCCAACGCGGCGGAGGGCGTCGCCTACTGCGCGGTCCTGGCCCTGGTCTACAGGCTTTTCGACCCAGGCATGTTCGATGAACTCTCCGGATTGAGGTCCCTGATGCGGGGCGCCCCGGGGAAGCTTCCAGACCTTTCAAGGGGGGAGCAGTGCCCCTGAGAATATCCGCGGCCCTGCTGTACGCGGTCGCTTTCATGGCCCAATACCATTTTTTGATGGTCCCCCATTTCGGCTATTGGGGCTTCGGGGACCTCAGCGGCGTCCTGGAGTGCCTTTATCTTCTGCCTTTGATGGTGGCGCCGGCCCTGTGCATGCCCGAGCGGATCGACCGCCCGTCGGCGCTGTTCGCGTTTTTGAACTACACGATCATCTATGTGCCCGTCTGCGTGCTGCTGTTCCATTCCACGCTGACGTCGATCAGCCTCGCGGACCAATGGGCGATATTGATCGCCTTGGCCGCCAGCACTGCCTTGCTCTTTGAGGTCCCGCGTTTGCCCTCCATCCCCCTGCGCCGGGGCAGGCTGAGCGGGGGCGCGATTCTGGCTGCCTGCTGGTGCGTGCTGGGCGCGGTGGTGCTGATGACCCTCGCCGTCAACAGGATCGGGTTCTTCGGGTTCAAGGGGATCGGAGCCGCCAGGGCCGCCTACACGGAAAATATCCGCCCTCTGGGCCCCTATTTCGGGTACTTCGACGCCTGGTGCGGCCTGGCGATCATCCCTTTCCTGTTCGTGGTCTGTTTAAGGAAAGACCGCCGCTGGGGCTGGCTGCTCCTGAGCGCGGTGTGCGTGCTGCTGTTCATGACCTCGGGGCGCAAGACCGCCCTGCTCACGCCCTTGGCGGTTTTGGGCAGCTATTTCGGGGTGAAGAAGGGTCTCAGGACCCCGGCGCTTTTGTTCGTGTTTTCGGGCCTCTTGCTGGTCCCCTTCGTCTTCGGGGCCCTCGGGCTCTCGGGCCCCCGCGACCTATACTACAATGTCATCAATTTCAGGATCTTCGCGGTGCCACAGATCCTTATCCCGCAGTATTACAGCTATTACCTGGCCAACGGATTCACCCACTTCCGCAGCATCAATGTGGTCAACCGGTTTTTCTTTGGAGGGGCGGCGTTCGAGCAGCCCTGGGCCGCCATCGCCCGCTTCTATTACAAGAAAAAATTCACGGCCGATGCCGTGTTCTATGCGACCGACGGCCTGGCGGCCTTGGGCATCGTGGGGATCCCCTGCGTGACCGCGGCTTGCGTTTTGGTTTTTTGGATCTTTGATTCCCTGCAAAAGGGGCATTCCGCGCTGTTGATGCTCCCCTGCATGATGCCCTTCCTTTTTTCGTTGTTCAACAATTCGCTGTTTACTACGATGCTCACCGGCGGTGGCTTCGTGCTGATGGCGCTGTTCTATCTGCTTCCGGATACCGCGTGAAAGCCGCGCCCATCCGTTGTTTTAGGAGTCCGGGATTCCAGTGAAGTCGGCCGTACGGAAATGGTGGGGACGTTGCGCCGCTTTGGCGGTGTGTCTCCTTTTGATGCAAGTGGCCTGGTTCGAGTATGTGTTCAGTTGCCCGGCCCCCGCGCTCCAGGCGGACATGCTGGCGGTCTATGGCGGGGATCCCCCGCGCTACGCCCTGGGCTGGGCCGTCGAGCGGCAGGGCCGCTTCAATTTTCTGGTCTTTTCCGACGCCCACGCCGATTTTTTGGCCCAGATGAAGGGCCAATATGGTCCGCCGCGCGCCGCGCGCTTGCTGCTCGAACCGCGGGCCCGGTCCACCGCCCAGAACGCGCGTTATGTGGCCGTGCTCATCCGCGACCATGGGTGCAGGAGCGTGCTGGTCATCACGTCCTGGTGGCACCTGCCCAGGGCTCTCTTTTTGACCCACCTTGCGTTGCTGGGCAGCGGCGTGGAAATTTCCGGCCTGGGCTCGGAGCTGCGTCCCTCGGTGGCGTGGAACGATCGCCGCGTGTGGGAGGAGCTGATCCGGTTCTGGGGCTCGTTGCTGACGTTCACGTCGGACACCCACAACACCTCTTTTCTTTAGCGTTCCAGGGACAGGGCGTGGCCAAAGTGCGTATCTCATTTTTGGGAAAAGGCGGCGCGTTTTGCGCGCTCCTGGTTTTGGCGGCCTGTGTTCAGGCCCACGATTATTTTGTCGCCCCCTCTGGGATGGACAGCAACCCCGGCACCCTGGACCAGCCCTTCCGGACCCTTGCCTGGGCGGTCCCCTATGTCCGCGCGGGGGATACCCTGTATCTTCGCGCCGGGGTGTACCGTCAGGCCGTCAGCGTCGAACACGGCGGCACCGCGTCGGCGCCGGCCGTGTTCAGCGCCTACGGGGCGGAAGCCGCGGTTTTAGCGGGTAGCGATCCCCTTGTCGGAACCTGGAAAAAATACGACGGGAAGATATGGTGCCTGGACGGCGTGTCACGCACCTCGGACCTTTTCGTGGACGGCCAGGAGATGTCCATAGCCCGATGGCCGACTGCGGGTCCCGGTGCGCCCATGGACCAGGGATGGGCCCTCACCGGCGCCGGAACCAACGCGGCGGTCGTCGCAGATCCCCATTTACCGGACCTTCCCCTGGTCGGGGCCCGGGTGCACATCGTCCCCGGCTTGGCCTGGGTCAGCTTCACCCGGTCGATCAAGGAATACGGGCGGGGAAGGCTCACCCTGTCGAGCCCGGTTTGCGGCGCGACGCCCGCCTATTGCCCCAGGCCCGGAAACCGCTATTTCCTTTACGGGAGCCTGGCCCTCTTGGGCGGCCCCGGCGAGTGGTACCAGGACCCGGCGACACTGCGGATCTACCTCTGGGCCCCGGACGGCCGCGACCCCGCCGACCACCTGGTTGAGGTGGCGCGGCGCAAGGCGGTCATCCGGGACGACGGCTATTCCCACGTCGAATTCCGGAATCTGCACACCTTCAGCGGGGGCATCAAGATCAGCCGCTGTGTGGGATGCAGGGTGATCGGGGTGGACCAGCGTTACGTGCAGCGCTATACGGAGGTGGAGGGATATTCCGCCGAAAATCCCACGAATTCGCTCTACGCCGGAAGCGACTGCGAATGGGCGGACGGATCCATTGAGGGAAGCAGCGGCGACGGTCTGGCGGTTTCCGGCACGCACCAGCACGTGCACGACATGCTCATCCACGACGTGTGCCGGGAAGCCAGCTACTCGGGGGCCCTGGCCCTGCTCGGAAGCGGGCAGGTCATCGAGAACAACACCCTCTATGACAGCGGTCGCTATCTCATCAACCTGGGGACAACCCACGGCGGACGCATCGCCCACAACGACCTGTACAATTCCGGCTTGCTGACGAACGACTCGGGGGCCATCTATTCATATGACACCGACGGCGCCGGCATGGTCATTGCCTTCAACGACGTGCACCATGCGCCCGGCACCCGCGGTGTCGGGATCTACCTCGACAACGGCGACTCCGACTACGTGGTGCTTCACAATCTTGTCCATGACTGCGCCTGGGCCGGGGTCGAATTGAACCTGCCGAGCAACTGCAATGTCGTCTGCAACAACACGCTTTGGAATTGCAAGCATTGGGTTTGGGCCGACGGCAACATCCATTACCACTCGATGACCGGCACGGTGCTGGCGAACAATGTGGTCAACGGGACCGAATTGCTGGTGAGGGACCGTTTGGCGCCCGTCCAGGTGCGCAACGCCGCCCTGCTCCAGCCGCCGCAGCTCTTCGCGCCGGGCGGCTTCTCACTGGCCGCGGGCTCCTGGGCCATCGCTTCGGGGGTTTCGATCCCGCCCTATACCGACGGCGGATGCGGCGCGGCCCCGGACCTGGGGGCCATCAATTACGGCTGCGGCCAGGATTGGAGCGCGGGTTGCGCCCGCAGGCCGGCGGCCTTCCCGTATCCGGCGCTGGAAATGCTCGGCATGGGTCCGTCCCCGGGCCCGGACCCCCGGACGGAGCACCCTTCGGCCGGCGGAGCTGCGCCGTGGAACTAGGGCGTCCGGCAAGGCAGGGGCGGGTTTGCCTTCTTTGGCATCGTTTTGGGCCATACCATCACGCCCGCTTGAAGGCCGTCCAGGCCTTGCGGGACTGCGTCGGGGTCGAGTTCTCCTCCGTTGATCCGACCTACGCCTGGGACAAGGTGGCCGCGAAATCCGGCTCCAAGATGGTGACCTTGTTTTCCGACAGCTTTTCGCAGGACATCCCGGTCCGGAGGATCGAACGCAGGCTCGGGGAGGTCTTCGCCGCCATCCGCCCCGCGGCGGTCGTCATCCCCGGTTGGTCCGACCGGGTTCCGCTGGCGGCCCTCGAATGGTGCGTCAGGCAGCGTGTCCCCGCGGTGCTGATGTCGCCGAGCCAGCGGGGCGATGCGCCCCGGGTCTGGTACAAGGAGTGGCCGAAAAGGCGGATCGTGAGCCTCTTCAGCGCGGCCTTGGTCGGCGGTGCGCCCCAGAAACGCTATTTGACGGAGCTGGGCTTTCCCGGCGAAAGGGTCTTTTTCGGTTACAACGTCGTCGATAACGCCCATTTCTCCAAAGGGGCGAGGAAGGCGCGCAATTCCGGGGAGGCGCTCCGCATGCGGCTGGGGCTTCCAAAGGATTACTTCCTGGTCTCGACCCGCTTTGTTCCGAAAAAAAACCTGGAGAGATTCCTGGCGGCCTACGCCGCCTATACACGGAAGGTTTCAGGGCGACCCTGGAGCCTAATCCTCCTGGGCGACGGACCCCTGCGGCCCAAGCTGGAAAGCATGGTCGACGCGCTGGGTTTGCGGAATTTTGTGGGCATGCCTGGCTTCAAACAATACAATGACTTGCCCGTCTATTATGGATTGGCGAAAGCCATGGTGTTGCCGAGCGCGTCTGAGCAGTGGGGCTTGGTCGTGAATGAGGCCATGGCGGCCGGCCTGCCGGTGCTGGTGTCCGGCGCTTGCGGCTGCGCGGAAGACCTTGTTCGTGACGGGGTGAACGGTTTTTTGCTGGACCCCTTGGACACGGAGCAAATGGCTGAAGCCCTTCTCAGGACCAGCCGGGCGAAGAAAAAATTGGCCCACATGGGCGCGCTGGGCGCCCGGATCATAGGGCAGTGGAGTCCGCGGACCTTTGCCGAAGGCCTGTCGCGGGCCTTAGAGTCGGCGCTGAGGGCCCCGTCGGCCGGATTCGGGCCCCTCGACAGGATGATTCTCGGCGTGGTCCAGCGCCAGAATCTAAAAGGTTACCGGGATCAATGATGTCATTCGGTCAATTAGCGGGCGTCGGGTTGAAACGTGGGTAGGCCGAAAATAGGCATCGTCTCCGGAATTCTGAACCCCAGATACGGCGGACCACCGGCGGTGATACGCGGCCACATCCGCGGGCTCGGCTCGCGGGCCGAAGTGAAGGTCTTCGGCGTGCAGGATCCCGGGGACGAGGCGGAGTTGCGCGGCCTCTATCCGGGATGCGAGCTGTTTCCGAGGGCCTTTCCGAAGCGCTGGTTCAGGGGCCAGGGCCTGCGCCAGGCTCTGGTCGAGCAGGCGCCGGGCCTGGATCTCCTCCACGCCCACATGCTTTGGGACCACACCGTGTGGGCGACGGCCCACGCCGCGCGCAGCGCCAAGGTGCCCTTCATCGTTTCGCCCCACGGCAACATTTTGAACGTCGAACCGTGGTGGCCGCCGCACAAGGTCGCCTACCGTGAAATCGTCCTCAAACCCCTGCTGAAAAATTGCGCCTTCGTGCACGCCCTGAGCGAGCGCGAGGCCGAAGGCTGCCGGCGCTTCGGGGTCGTCTGCCCCATCCGCGTGATCCCCAACGGCCTGCCGCTGTCCGACTACTCCCTGCGCAGGGATCCGGAGCTGGCGCTGGAGACCTGGCCCGCCCTGAGGGGACGGAGGGTCCTGCTGTTCATAGGTCGCCTGGCGCCGCTCAAGGGCCTGGACATGCTGTTGAACGCGTGGAGCCGCTGCCTGCACGACCCGAGTTTGCGCGACTGGATTTTGGTGATCGCCGGCCACGACTACCGTGGCTACGCCCAGCAGGTCGCGCTCCAGGTGAAGGCGCTGGGTCTGGAGGGAAGCGTGATCCTTCCGGGACCCGTGCTGGGGGCCCTGAAACAGTCCCTGCTGGGCCATGCCGAGGCCTTCGCCCTGCCCTCCCGCACGGAAGGCTTCAGCGTCGCCCTCCTGGAGGCCCTGTCGGCGTCCCTGCCCTGCGTGTACACGACCGAATGCCATTTCAGCGACCTGGCCAAGAAGGGCGGGGGCTGGGAGGTCCAGCCCAACGCCGGCGACCTTTCCGAGGCCCTCGAGCTCGCGTTGCGGCAGACGCCGGAACGCTTGAAGAGCATGGGCGCGGCCGGGAACGCCCTGGGCCGGGCCAAGTACAGCCTTGAACGGGTGGCGGACCAGCTGCTGGACATGTATAGGACGGCGCTGGGGCGGCGGGGGCTTCCGCCGCCGCGGAACGCCGGCCTGGCATACCATAAAAACGGGGCCCAAAAAGGGCGCGGGCCGGCGCAGACGGCCGTGCAATTCAGCTGGCGCAGGACCGGAGGCGGATGGGCTCGTCCGGCCTAGGCCGCGATTTTTTTGCGCAAATCCATGAAGGGCTTTTCGACCAGCAGGTAGGACGCCGCACCCAATACCAGCGAAAAGACGATACAAAAAAATTGGGACTCCAACGATTCGCCTCCGAACAAGATCACGGCCGCCAAGAGGCCGACCGTATGAAGCAGGTACAGCGAATAGGAGATGGTCCCCAGCCAGTGGAACGCTAAAAAACCCGGGGTCCTTCCTTGTTTCGTCTCCGTGGGCGCAAGTTCCAGCATCACCAGCGTCAGGATCAGGAACGCGCAAGCATAGGGCATGATCCATCGGTTCAGTTCGGATCCGTGAAACCTGAGGTTGAGGACCGGGACCAGGAAATTCAAGGCTATCGCCAGGAAAAGAAAGCCGAGCGTCCGGCCCCGGGGCCCGTAAAAATTTTTCAGCTTTTCGAAACTCGCCTTTTTGACGGTCCATTCCGCGAGCAGGGCCCCGAGGTACCAGGACCAGAATGTGGTGATGAAAACTTCCTGCGCGACAATCCGCCAGGGATTCGCCTCGGCGATGAAACGGCTCACGAAAAAATACCAGACGAGCGCGGCCATGAAGGCCAGGGTGAGCTGCTTCAGGGAGAAATCCAGCGCTTTGAAAGCCAGGGCGTAACAGAGATAAAACTGGGCCTCGAGAGCGATGGTCCAAAACGGGCCGTTGATCGTGCGCCAGCCGAGGGGATAGAAATTGTGCGCAAAAATGAAGTGGAAGAAAACGTCGTAGGCGCCCAGCGGGGGGCTGATGTCCCCCGTGGTCCGGAAACAGCCGGCAATCAGGCAAACGACGATCGCGAAGTAGTAAGCGGGCACGATCCTGAATATGCGGTTCAGCGCGAACGGCCGCAAGGCCAAGCCCCCCTGCCCCCGTTCCGCCCGTATGGCCTGGGGGCGATGGATGCAAAAACCGCTCAACACGAAGAAAATGCTCACCCCCCAGAAGCCCAAATTACGCAGTATGGGGTGGTAGCCGTTCAGGTGGTCGTAATATTGGCGGTACATATGGAAAACCAACACGGCGAAGGCGGCAATTCCACGCAACACATCCAAGGAATCCAGGCGTTGTTTTGGCGCTGATTGCATATTATTTTTTACTGATTTCGATGGGGGCGATCATCGGGCGGGACATCCATCACCTTATCTGGCATGACGCTGAAAAAATGTTTTCAGGCCGCGTTTTCCAACCGAGATTTTGAATAAGCCTCTTGTTCGTGAATGATAGTCCCCGTATTTCTTGGTGTCCACCGGTATCGGGGAAGCCGCGCCGTGGAGGCGATTTACGAGGCGGTCAGCGCCGCGTTTTCCCCCAGGAAGCCTTCGGCCTCGGCGCCGGCCCGTTCCAGCCCTTCCTGGAGCCGTCGCAGGTCCCCGTTTTGGTCCCCGTTGTCCCGGTTGAAACGCAGCTCCTCCCCGAACCAGAAGACTCCATGGGCAAAGGGCGGCGCCACGACCATCCGGTCCCAGCTCTTCAGCCTCGGGGCCGGCCGGCAGGCGAACGCGACGGGGACGACGGAGCAGCCGCTGAGGCGGGCCAGCTTGACGGCCCCGTCTTTCGCCTCGCGGCGGGGTCCCTTCGGGCCGTCCACGGTGAGCAGGACGTGTTCGCCGCGTCCGAGGAAGCTTTGCAGCTCCAGCAGGCCGGTGCTGCCGCCCCGTGTGGAGGAGCCGCGCGCCGGTTCGAGCCAGCCCAGGCGCACCAGGGCCCGGCTGATCAGCTCGCCGTCGAAACTTTGGCTGGCCAGGGCGTGCAGTGGCTGGCCGCGGTAAAAACCGGCGATCAGGGAGTTTTCGTGCCAGACGGCGTAGATGAAGGGTTTTTCGGGGGCTGCAAAGGGCGACAGGGAGGTCTGGCCGGCCTCCTTGATCTTCCAGGTGGCGGCAAGGCCCCTCAAGGTCCAGGCCCCCAGGCGTGGAACCGTGGAAAGGATCAATTTTTCCTTCAAATTTCTGGGCTGCATATTTTTTTTATCCCCAAATTGAAAGCAATTGTCCAGCGCCTTTAGATCGGGCAACTTTGGGCCGTTTTCGCCGTATCCTTAAGGTGGGTGAAGAAAAGACTTTGGACGTCGGGCAAGGCCTTTGGGGGAAAACCATGACCATGATGCGAGCCACGATTCTGGGCCTCCTTTTGGCGGGCCTGCCTCCCCTGTGCGCGCAGGGCGCCCAGCACGCTTGGGGAGGCGTCCAAAGCGGGGGCGCCCCCCGCCAGGCGGCCCCCGCGCGGCAGCCCCTGGTCATCAATATGGGCCGGCCCAGCAGCGGCTACGCCCGCAATTTCCCCTCCCAACAACGGGCCCAGGCGGCCCCTGCGGCGCGGCCCTCCTGGGGCCACGTCAACTGGTCGGCGTCGGTCTCCGGCCGGGGGGCGATGCCCGGCCGCTCATACGGCGCGGCGCAGCCTCGCACAGCCCGGCCCTCCGCCTCGTCCTGGGCCGGTTCGGCCTTCGGCGGGCTGCGCCCGGCAGCGGGAACGCGCATGGCCGTCGCCCGCCACCACCATCCTTACACCCAGGGCTATGTGCGCCACAAACTGCGCACCCTGGGCGTGACCGCGGAACCCAGCCTGATCACCGACCGCTCGGAGATGCTCCACACCGACGCGGCGCATTCGACCATCCGCTACCCCACACGGGGGCCCCAGGGCGCGGCCCTGCCCACGCGGCGCCTGAATCCGGCCCAGGCCTCGGACGCGGCGCTGGTGCGCGCGCACATGGGCAGGGTGGACGATCCCGGCTGGCGGGCCAACGTGGAAAGCTACAACAGCATCGAGAACAGGCCGGGACACTACTATTGGCACAAGGACAACGGCTTCAACTATTGCCATTACCTCGACGCTTCCGGCTATCAATGGTACGGATGGTACCTGGGGGACGGATTCTTTTGGACCCGGGATTTCAACGGCCGCTGGTGGTGGTATGACCAGGCGGACGCGCGCTGGGACTTCTATAACGACAATTTTTGGTGGTGGCAGGACCCGGACCACGTCGGCGACCTGTATTGCTACAACGACGGGGCCTACATACCCGTCAATTCGGCCGAGGACCAGATCGTCGTGAGCCAGCCCGACACCACGGACTACCAGACCTTCACCAGCCCGGACGGCAGCCGCGAGGTGAAGCTGGTCGCCGGAGGCTCGGACGCCTTCCTGTACGACACCGCGGTGCCGCCCTCATTCGACCCCGTGTACCTGGCCTCAGGCGTGCAGAGCGTGCAGTTCTCGGACACCAGCAACGGCCGGCCTTTGGAGATCGTGCTCAGGCTCGACGACGGTTCCTTCGACCTCTTCGACGCCCAGGGCCAGGCCTATGGCCCGGGCAACAACGACACGGACGCCGCGAACTATGAAAGCGGCGACGGCTCGGCCCCGGGGGACACCATCCCCTCCCAGCCGGTCAATCCCTGAGGCGGGCGGGGTAGCGGCCCGCCCGGATGAGCTCCGCGAGGCCGGCGGCGACCAGGGCCTTGTCCTCGCGGTAGGTGATCCCGAACCAGGCGTCGCTTGAGGGCAGCACCGTGACCTCGGCCCGGCCGTCCTTGACCAGGCCGTCCACGACCCCGGGCACGTAGAGCTCGCCCTTCGCCAGGAGCTCCTCCCGCCGCAAAAAGGCGTCAAAGGCGCGGCCGAGGTGGCCGAAGATCGAGGGCGTGAAGCCGAAGAAGTTCATGGAGACGGTCTCGCGGCCGCTGAAGACGGCGCCGCTGACCTGGTCGCGCGCGCCTTCGGGCGTTTTCTCGATCTTGAGGGTTTCGACCACGCCGCGCAGCTTCCCGCCCTCCACCGCGCAGATGCCGCGCGACACGGTGCCGTGCTCGCTGAGCGTGGCCTTGAGTTCGTAGCCGACCATGCAATAGTCCGCCAGGGCCCCGTCCTTGGCCGCCCGGAGGCGCCGGGCCATGGCGTCGAAGCCCTGGCGTCCGTAGAAGTCGTCGGCGTTGACCATGGCGAAGGGCTCTTGGATGAGGCCCTCGGCCATGAGCACCGCGTGGCCCGTGCCCCAGGGTTTTTCCCGGCCCTCCGGCCGCTTGAACCAGGCCGGGGTCTTGTCCAGCTCCTGGTAGGCGTAGTCCACGGCTATTTTTTTCTCGAAGCGGCTCCCCAGATCCCTTTTGAAGGCCTCCGCGAAATCCGGGCGAACCACGAAAACGGCCTTGCCGAAGCCGGCCCCCACCGCGTCATGGAGCGAATAGTCCAGCAGGGTCTCGCCGCCGGGGCCCACGGGATCCATCTGTTTCAGGCCCCCGTAGCGGCTTCCCATGCCGGCTGCCAGGATCAGGAGGGTGGGCTTCATGGTCTCTCCGGTGAGAAAGCGTGGCGTTTTCCGTGCGCCGGGGGTTTAATGCGTCCTGGCTCGAAGCCAGGCCCCCGGCCGTCCCTGAAGCTCAATGAAAGGCCATCCATGTCCATCACCGTATGCACCGGCAAGCTCCACCGCGTCCGCGTCACCGGCGCGCGCCTCGACTACGAGGGAAGCATCACCATCGACAGCCGCCTCATGGCGGCGGCCGGCATCCTGCCCTTCCAGCTGCTGCACATCAACAGCATGGCCAACGCCGTCCATTGGGAGACCTACGCCATCGAGGGCGCCGCCGGCAAGGGGGAGATCCTCCTCAACGGCTGCCCGGCGCGCCTGTTCCAACCGGGCGACCAGGTGATCATACTGGCTTTGGAGCAGATGGAGCGGGCCCAGGCGGCCCGGGTGCGCCAGAAGGTGGTGCTGGTGGACGAGCACAACAGGATACGCAGCGTGGAACTGAAGGGCCTCAGGCGCAGGTCCGGGGCTCAGCCCCGGACGAGGCGCTCGGTCTGATCGAGCAGCACCAGGGCCTCCTTGACCACGGCCTCCGTGCCGCGGCCCCCGGGTGCCAAGGCGTCGACGGCCAGGCGCATGCTGGCGCAGATGCGCAGGGCGCTGACCTCGCGCCCCTGGCGCGCGCCGCAGCGGGCGGGCTGGCCGATGTGGCCGTGGCGCTCCAGAAGGGTCTCGTACACGGCGCGCGTCTCGGCGTGGTCCAGGTAGCCGTCGCGTTTCAACAGGAAGGGGAACAGGGAGGGGACGGCGTCCCAGCCGGGCTCCTGCGCGAAGGGGCCCCGGTCCAGGGGCCCCAGGGGAAGGGCTTCCAGGGCCCCGCCCGAGGCGAGCCTTTTTGTCACCGCAACGGCGAAGGCCCGCAGGAAGCCTTCCACGGCCTTGTCCGGCAGGAGCCGGAAGGCCTTCATTTCGGTCAAGGCGGCCTCCCATCGCAGAAGCAGGCCCAGGTTGCATTCGCGGACCATGGAGCCGCGCCCTTCCCAGCCTTTGGGCCAGTCCGAACGCGCCGAGTAGGCGGACAGGGAAGCCGGCAAGGACCTCCGCTGCCAAAGGGAGGCCAGGGCGGGCGGAACCAGCAGCGCCGCGCTGAAGGCGGGCCCGGTCACGAATTTTGAGCCGGTGAGGGCGATCAGGAAGCCCTGCCCCAGGTAGGCGCGCAGCGTCGCCGGCGACAGGCGGAACTGGCAGGCGTCCACGAGCACGTCCACGCGCCCGGGAAAGCGCCGCAGAAGGTCCAGGGCCAGGGAGGGGCTGGGCGCCAGCAGGCCGGTCTTGGAAACGTCCGAAACGATGAGCAGCACATTTTTCCCCGCGGAAGCCGCCTCCACGCAGAGGCGCTCCACTTCGGCGTCCAGTTCCGCGCCGCGGGGCCGGGAATCCGCGCCCCGGCTGGAAAGCATGCACAATTCCACCGGGCGGCAGCCGCCCATTTGCCCGCCGTCCTCAACCTCCCCGGACAGGGGCGCGCGGGCGTTGTAGTGGCGCCCGGCCAGGGCGGCGGGGACGCCGTTGCCGGTTTCGGAGGTTTCGGTCATCAGCACCCGCAGGACGCCGCGTTCTTCGAGCCGGCTTTCCGCTCCGCTGAGCTGGGCCACGATGAGGTGCAGATCCGTGCCCGCCGGCGCGAAGACGATCGCGGGGGCCCCCGGGCCCTCCAGCCCGCACAGGGCCGTCAATTCCGCGCGCAGGCGTTCGAATTCCGCGGCCTGGAGCTCCGGGTCGGCGCCCGCCACGCGCCCGCGCAGATCCTCGACCCGCGCGAAGGCGGCCTTGGAGATGCTGGAGGCCGTGGAGGAGGCGAAGGAGGGGCGCGTGTCCAGGGGATGCGGCAGGCAGCCGTAGCGGTTGCGTCCGCTGCGCGGGTCGCAGCGCAGGCGGGCGTCGCCGTCCATGGTGAGGAGGCGGCTCAGGGTGGGCGCCTGGGTCTGGGAGAAAGGGCGCGCGCTCAAGACCGGGCCTTGATGCGGGACTTGATCATGGCGTTGACCGCGTCGAAGGCTTTTTGCACCGGTTCGCGGCGGTAATCCCAGCGGGGGTCCTCCCCGGGCTTGAGCAGGACCATGGTGGCGTTGGTCTCGTACAGCAGGACCTCGCCCGAGCTCGTCAGGCTGAAATCTATGCCGCCGTAGTCCAGCCCCAGCGTCGACTGGATCTCACGCAGGGTGGCCAGGGCCTTGTCCCCCAGCACCGCGGGCATGTCCTTCAGGAATGCCTCGTCCTCGGCTCGGTGGGCCGCGCTTTCCGTCATGTCGGCGCTGAAGTAATGGATCTTCCAGTTTTGGGAGACCGCCACGTGCAGGGGATAGAGCCGGCCGTCGATCATCATGGCCCGGTATTTGCGGGTCGCCCCGTCAGCGCCGCGCGTGTCCACGAATTGGATCACCATCAGGTTCTCGCCGGGCATGCCCTTGGCCGCGGAGGCCAGGCCCTCGGGCGACTCCAGCTTCACGAAATGTTTGCCGGTGTGAAAGCCCTGGGCCCGCAGCAGCAGCGGGAAGCGGAAACCCTCCGACTCCAGCAGGGCCGGGGCCTCCGGGCCCTGCAGGACCGCGCTGGGGAAGGAAACGGTCTTGGGCGTGAGGAGGCCCGGGATGCCGGCCAGGCGCAGGGAGTTTTCAGCTCGGCCCGTCCCGAAGATCCGTTCCGGGGGATTGAGAAGGGGCGCCCTGGAATGTTTAAGTATTTCCGCGGCCAGGCCCAGCGCGTCTTCGGCCTGGTCGGCGTCGCCGATGGCGTTGAAGACCAGGGCGTGGGGCGGCAGGGGCGACGAAGGGTCGTGGAATTCCACGGTCAGGGGAATGTGCTGGAATACGGTGTTGTCTATGGTGTTTTCCAGAGGGATGTTGCCGCCCAGGACCGAGTACAGGACCAGCACATTGATCGGCTGGGCGGTCCCGCGGAAGGGCAATTTGTAGAAGGCCCGGCCCATGTAGCCCTTTCTTCCGTGCTCAATGGTGGCTTTGGCGTCGTGCAATTCGCTGAAAATATAGGCCATGCCCTGGTGGGCGTTCGGCTGGTCCGGGTCCAGGGCCAAGGCGGACTCGTAATGGATGCGCGCCATGGTCGGGTTGTTCATGCCCCGGAAAATGTTGCCCAGACGGACATGAGGGGCCGGATCGCGCGGATTCATCTCCAGCAGGCGATGGTAGACCGTGATGGCGTCCTTAAGGTGGCCCGTCTCGTTTTGTATGTCCGCGTATTGGTTCAAGGCGCCCAGGTGTTTCGGATTTTCCTTCAAAATGCCCACATATTCCATTTTCGCTTCTTTTAGGCGCCCCGAGGAATGCAGGACCATGGCGTTGGCCAGACGCCTATCAAGCTTGTCCTCGTCGTTTTTCATGCCTTGATCCTCAATTGCATGGGGCTAGTCCCCTGTTCGGGCCCTGACGCAAAGCGCGCATTATACCCTATATCGTCGGGTTTTCTTCCCATTTAAGGGCCATCCAAAAACTTGTTTCAGGACGCGGCACGGATGCGGGAGCGCAGCATGGCCGTGACCGCGTCCAGGACCTTTTTCACCGGGGCCCGGCGGTAGTCCCACTGCGCGCCCGCGTCAGGCGGGGCGATGACCATGGTGGCGTTGGCCTCGAAAAACAGCACCTCTCCCGAGGCGTCCACGCTGAAGTCGATGCCGGCGTAGTCGAGCCCCAGGGTCGTACGCACCTTCCCGAGCACGGCCATGGCCGCCGGTCCGAGGACCGCGGGCATGTCCAGGAGGAAGGCCTCGTCCAGTGCGCGGTGGTGGGCGTTGTCGCGCATGTCCGCGCTAAAGTAATGGATCTTCCAGTCCGCCGAGATGGCGGCGTGCAGGGGGTAGAGCCCCCCGTCCACCATCATGACCCTGTATTTGCACATTTTCCCGTCCGCGCCGCGGGCGTCCAGGAATTCCTGCACCGCGAATTCCTGGCCCGGCATGAGCGCCAGGGATTCCGGCAGTTCAAGGGGCGATTCCAGCTTCACGAAGTGCATGCCGGCGTGGAAGCCCTGGGCCCTGAGAAGGAGCGGGAAGCCGAAGCCCAGCGATTCAATGCGGGCCGGCGCGTCCGCGCCTTCGAGGCTTTCACGCCGGAGCACCGCGATTTTGGGGACCCGCAGCCCCGCGATGCCGGCCAGGCGCCGGGCGTTGTCCGCGCGGCCCGTCTTGGCCACGATCTGCGGGGGGTTGATGACCGGGGCCCGGGTCTTTTTCAGCAAGTCCGCGGCCAGATGGAGGGCGTCCAGGCGGTAGTCCGCGTCCCCGATGGCGTTCCACACCAGATGGTGGGGCGGCAAAGCCGCCGCGGGATCGAAGAATTCCGTGACCAGCATGGTGGTCATGAAGATGCGGTCGTCGATGGCCCTGCTCAAGGGGATGTTCCCGCCCGCTGCGGAGCCCAGGACCAGCAGTTCCAGGGGGGGCTCGACGCCGCGGTAGGGGATCCTCATGAGCGGCCGGCATTGGTAGCCTTTTTTGCCGTGTTCAAAGGCGGCCTTGCCCTCCCGCAGTTCGCTCATCACCGCGGCCATGCCCTGGTGGGCCTCGGCCTGGTTCGGGTCTATCTCCAGGGCCGCCTCATACTGCCTGCGGGCGCCCGGGTGGTCATTGTGGTCCCACAGCACGTGGGCGAGGTTCACGTGGGCGGCGCTGTCACGGGGCCTAAGGGAGAGAATGCGTTTGTAGACCGTGATGGCGGCGCTGCGGAAATTCGTTTCATGCAGCAGGGCCCCCAAATGGCTCAAGGCGCCCATGTGGTTGCTGTCCTGCTTCAGGATCTCGAGGTAGGCCGTCTTGGCCTCCTCCAGGCGCCCCAGGGCCTGCCACAGCGCGGCCCGCTCGAACAGAAGCTCGAGGGTGGGTCCGGCGGCCAAAAGACCTTCGATGCGGTCCAGTTCGGCTTGTTGGCTGAGACGGGGGGCCCAGTCGGCCATGGCGGAGCTCCGGCGGAGGTGGCGTGCGCGAAAAGCCATATCCATTATATCTTTTTTAATGCCGGACGACAGGGGCCTGACGGCGACGCGCTTTTTTGCCATAATAACAATCCGTTTTCCTTCCGCTTCGCGGTCCCATGTTCCGTCCCGGCATCGTCGTTCCAGCGTCCATCGAAGAACGCTCCTTTGAGATCATCGACGGGGAGCTTTCGCCCCATTTTCGCTTCAATCCCCAGGAACACGCGGTGGTCCGGCGCGTCATCCACGCCACGGCCGACTTCGAGTACGCCCGCAACCTCCGCTTCCATCCGGGTTGTTTTGAGGCCTTTTTCTCGGCCATGCGCCGGGGGGCCCCCGTCATCTGCGACGTGCAGATGGTCCAGGCCGGGGTCAGCAAGGCCAAACTGGCCCTGTTCGGCGGCCCCCTGCCCTGCCCCATCGGGGACCCGGACGTCGCCGAGGCGGCCAAAGCCGCCGGCCATACGCGGGCCATGGAGGCCATGCGCAAGATGGCCCGCCAGGGGCTGGGAGGCGTCCTGGCCATAGGCAACGCGCCCACGGCGCTGACGGAGACCATCCGCCTGGTGGCGGAGGAGGGCTGGCGTCCGGACCTCATCATCGGGATTCCCGTGGGCTTCGTCAGCGCGGCCGAAAGCAAGGACAGCCTGGCGGCGGGCGATGCCGAGCCCGTGCCCTACATCACCTGCCTGGGCCGCAAGGGCGGGTCCGCGGCGGTGGTGGCGACGGTGAACGCCCTTCTGCTGCTGGCCGAAGGCAAAGGAGCGATCAAAGGATGAGCGCACTAGGCACTTTTTACGGCGTGGGCATCGGCCCCGGCGATCCGGAGCTCCTCACCACCCAGGCCCTGCGCGTTCTGTCGGGGGTGGAGGTCATCTTCGTCCCCAAGGCCAAGATCACGGACGAGGGCCTCGCCCTGGGCATCGTGCTGAAGGCCCTCACTAAAGGGCCCGCAATGGGGAAGAAGGCCGAGCTGAGGGAGCTGGTCTTCCCCATGAGCAAGGATCCCGAGGTCCTGCGGCCCGCCTGGGAGGCGGCCCGCGCGGCCGTGCTGGAGGTGCTGCGGCAGGGGACGGACTGCGCCTTCATCACGCTGGGCGACACCGCCATCTACAGCACCTACATGAACCTCCTGGACGCCCTGCGCAAGACCGAGCCCGGACTGAGGATCGTGACCGCGCCCGGCATCAGCAGCTTCAGCCAGGCCGCCGCGGGCCTGAACCTCAGCCTGGTGGAGAAGGCGGAGAAAATGGCGGTGCTGCCCTGCCTCAGCGACGTGGAGGGCATGCGCGCCGACCTGGAGCGTTTCGACTGCGTGGTGCTGATGAAGGTGGGCAGGCGTTTCGGGGCCCTGCGCGAGCTCCTTCGCGGCATGGGCCTGCTGGCCCACAGCCATCTGGCGCTCAAGCTGGGCACGCCCGACGAGATCCTCACCAGCGACCTGGACGCGGTGGACCCGGAAAAGGTCACCTACATGAGCCTGGTGATCGTGCGCAAACCCCTGAAGGCGGGATACGACGAATGAGGTTCATGGAAGGGCAATTCGAGACCGGGACCACGGCGCTCCTGCGCTGGGACAAGGGCCGCACCCAGCGCCTGTCCGCGCCTTTTTTGCGCGCCCACTGCCCCTGCGAGCAGTGCAAGCTGGCCCCCATCAAGCTGGAGCCGGGCATGTTCCCTGGCCTCTCCGTGGAAACGGCCGAGCCCGTGGGCCGTTACGCCCTGCTGCTGGGCTTCAGCGACGGCCACGGCTACGGCGCTTTCAGTTTCGACCTCCTGGAGTCCTTCCCCGATGAAGCGTGAGGCCGGCCCTGAAGCGCGCGTTTAGCCTCCTTGCCCTCGCCCTGGCCGCGGGCCTGCGCGGCGCCGAGGCTCCCCCGGCCGCGGCGGGCATGGAGCCGCTGATAGACAACGGCCGGAGCTTCTCGACCGCGGAGCGGCGCCTGCCCCTGCATTGCCTGGACCTGCCGGGCCTGCTGGGCCAGGACGCCACGCAGGTGGCCCAGCAATTGGACCGGGCCGCGGCCGCGGGCTTCAACGCCGTCAGTTTCGAGGCGCCCCTCTTCGGCCCCCAGGGCCTGAGCCCCAACCTCGGGATCATGGACCCCACAGCCTGCAAGGCCCTCACCGGAGCCCTGGAGGCCTGCGGGCTGCGGCGCCTCTACGCGTTCCCGGTCCTGTATCCGCCCGACGGCGTGGACGGCCTGGTCGGGACCGCCACGGCCCGCGCCGTGTTTTTCTCCGGGCGGCACGCCTGGGGCTGGCAATGCTGGACCCTGGCCCAGGCCGCGGCCCTCAAGGTGGGCGGAGCCCCGATGACGCGGGCGCCGCAGGTGGGCGGCTGGATCCTGTATCGTGGCGCCTGGCCCGGGGGTGCGCCCATGGATTCCGGCGCGGCCGCGCCCTTGAGCCCCACGGCCCTGGCCCTGGAGCAGAACCGCCTGCGCCTGTGGACGGCCGCGACCGTGCAATTCGCGCGCAAGATCGGCTTCCAACAGGAACTGGGCTTGGGCTTGTGGGCCCGCCAGGACCTGGCCCCGGCGCCGGCCGCCGCCCAGGATTTGGACGGATCCGTGGCCGGCGCGCCGCCGGTCGAGGCGCCCTCGGAAACCCTTTTTTCGGCCCAGGACCTGGACCGCCAGTCCCGAGATTCCGACGCACTCCCTCCGGTGGCGGGCGCGGAATCGAACCTGGCCGACGACACGGCCCCGAGCATCGACGATTCCGCCCTGCTGCCGGCCGCGCCCCAAAACCCCTGGGAGCTTGAAGGCCTGGATTGGAAAGCCGTGGAGGCGGTGTTCCAGGGCCTTCCCATGGCGAGCCAGCTGAATTTCCTGGAATTCACCCTGGACACGGAGGACTGGTACGGCGTGGGCGCTCGCCTGGCCCAGGCCGCGGACCGGGCCGAGGTCCCCGTGCTCTGGCGCCAGGACTGGCGCAGCGCATCGAGCTACGAGCGCGGCCGGCACCTGGAGGCGCCGCTTCCCCTGGCCGGCCTGGCCGGGCCCTGGCCCGACGACGGCTGGCCCTCGGACGGCGCGATCTGGCCCGGCCAGGCTGAAGGGCCCGCCACGGCGCCCTTCCGCGTCCAGAGCCTGGGCCTGAAACGCAAGGGCGACGCCGTGCTGTTGGAGGCGGGCTTGAGCCGCCCCGCGGCCCTGACCGTCTCCTGGGGCCTCAAACTCCCCTTGGACCATTCGACGCTGGTCCCGGACGGGCCGGGCATCCTGCGGCGCGCCGCGCTCAAGGGCATCCCCGGGGGCGGGTGGTTCCTCCTGAGGCTCAAGGCCGTGAGCCCGCGTTTCGGCGTCTGCCTGCTGCGCACCCGCTGGGTCCGCGCGCCCTTATGAACGCGCAGGCGGGGCCGCTGCCGTGCGCCTGAAGAGCGCCCTCGCGGTCCTGGTGCTGTGCCTGGCGCCGGCGCTTGCGCGGGCCTACGTGACCGTCGCCTCGAGCCAGATCCTGGCGCTGGCCGACGACGGGCTGGCCGACGACACGGGCTTCTGGGCCACGGTGCTCACGCCCCCCTATCCGGGGGGGCAGAACATCCTGTACGGGCCCAATGCGCTGACCTTCACCGGCACCTCCCACCTGGTCTTCGACCTCAACGGCACGCCGGTGGACATGCAGACCGACGAGCCGGTGGCGGTCCCGGTCACGGCGTCCACGGGACCGGGCCCCGACGGCCTGGGGGACAGCATCAGCATGGCCAGGAGCCTGGGAAGCCTGGAGTACGGCGCCCGCTACACGATCGTGGTCGACCCCCACAGCGGGGCGGGCGCGGACAGCGTGCAGATCCAGGCCTGGGTCAGCGACTCCGCGGCCGGACTCCCGGCTTCGGTGGGCCTGCGGGTGCTTTTGGACAGCATGGTCGGGGGCAACGACGGTTCCCCCCTTTCCGACAACGACGGAGTGAGCGTGTACGGCGCGGTCACCTTGTTCCAGGCAGCGGTCGAAGGCGTCCCTTCGGACTGGTGGAGCTACAACCAATACCCCTCGCCCACGCTCGCGGCGCGCGGCGTGACCTGGGGCAACCAGTTCGGCACGCCCGCCACCCCGCCGGACGCGGTGGAGTTCTGCCAGTGGTCCGACGTCTATTCCATGGGGTTCTGGGGGACCGATCCCAACCCCGGCGTCGCGTTCAGCGACTTCTCCAACCCCCCTTACAACTATTACCCCGACACCGCCGTGGCGCTGTGGTACACCAACACGGGCCAGGCCGGCTATATGGACGCGAGCAACGTGGCGCAGGGCGACGGCTACAGCGTGGCGCCGGGCCAGACCCTGGTGTTCACCACCTACGTCGGGCTCAACCAGAGCCCCTTGGGGGCCAGCCCCACGCCCTTCATCAGCGCCACCTTCACGCCCTCGGTGAGCTCCACCCAGACCCCCAGCCTCACCTGGTCCGCGACCGGCACGGTTTCCGACACCTTCACGCCCTCTCCCAGCTGGACCGCGTCCTCCACCTACACCGTCACGCCCACCATCTCCCCCAGCTTCAGCGCTTCGCCCAGCTTCAGCGTCAGCCCGAGCTTCAGCGCCAGCCCGACCGCCAGCCCGAGCTTCACCGTCACCCCGAGCTTCAGCGTCTCGCCGTCCGCCAGCCCGAGCCCCAGCGCCACGCCGAGCTTCAGCGTCTCGCCGACCTTCAGCGTGAGCCCGAGCGCGACGCCCAGTTTCAGCGCCAGCCCGAGCGCCAGCCCCAGCTTCAAGCCCACGGCCAGCGCCACGCCGGCCCTGACTCCGACGCCGCCGGCGACGGCCACGCCCGCGCCCGGCCTGGAGCTGAGCGCCAGGGACCCGAACCCCGACCCCTCCCCTGGGCAGCTCTGGCTGCCCTATGTGCTCACCTGCGACGCGGACGTGGACATCCGCATCTACGACGTCGCCGGGGAAACCGTGCGCGATCTGGCGCCCTTCGCGGGCCAGGCCGGGGCCAACGAGGAGTATTGGGACGGCCTCAACAGCTCCGGGCAGGCGGTCGCCAGCGGGGTGTACATCGCCCACATCAGCGCGCAGGCCTTCGGCGCCCGCAAGGCCGCCTGGGTCAAGATGGCCATTGTGCGCTGAACGGCCCTAAAGTAATCTCCCCCACCCTCTTCTAAAGCCTCCATGTCCATCAAAGTCCGCTACAACGGCCTCGAAATCGACGGCAACCTCCTGCCCCTGTTTTCCGGCGCATTCCACTATTGGTCCTCGCCCCGCGGCGAATGGCCGGCCATTTTCGACCAGATCAAGGGCCTGGGCTTCCACGTGGTGGAGACCCCGGTGCCCTGGTCCCTGCACGAGCTGGCCGAAGGGGACTTCGATTTCGGGCGGGTGGATCCGGACAAGGATCTCGACGCCTGGCTGGGGCTGGCCCATCAAAAGGGCTTCAAGGTGCTCCTGCGCCTGGGGCCCGGCGCGGCCGGGGCGCCGGGCCGAGGCTGGCCCCAGCGCATCCTGGCGGACGGCTCCATGGCGGCGCTGGACGGCCGCGGGGAGGCGGTGCTGGAGGACGGTTTCCCCGTGCGCAGCGCCGCGGACGAGCGCCTTTTCGGGGCTTTTGACGGATTTTTGGGCGCCCTGGCGCCCCTGGTCGGGAAGCACCTGCACCCCCACGGTTCCGTGGTGGCCCTGCAGGTGGGCCACGAAGCGGGCGCCCCCGCCGCCCGCGGGGCCTATGCCATGGACTACAGCCCGGCCGCCCTGCGCCTGTGGAGCCACTTCCTTGATCTGAAGTACCGCCAGCTGTCCGCCCTCAACAAGGCCTGGGGGACCCGCTGGGCCTCCTTCGACGAGGCCGCGGCGCCCCGTGAAGCCCCGGCGCCGGGCGCCGGGCGCGAAGCCCTGCGCTGCGCCCTGGACTGGGCGGAATACCGGGAATACCGGATCCAGTGGTCCCTGGGCCGGCTGTCCGAGCTGTACCGCGAACGGGGCCTGGGCGTGGTGCCCTTCTACCACAATTTCCCGGGGCCCTGGACCACGCCCTTCAACGTGCCCGACATCGAAGCCGACGCGGGCATCGACTTCTGCGGATTCGACAGCTATCCCAGGGCCGACGGCGCCCTGCACGCGGCGGACCAGGCCCGCTACCTCAGCTCCAGCAGCCGCCTGGCCTACGTCCCGGAGTTCGGGGCCGGCGGCGGAGCGGAGGTCCACGACCTGGCCAGCACCATGCTCGCGCCCCTCATGGGAGGGGCCCGCGGCCTCAACTTCCACATGGCCGTGGATCGGGAAGGCTGGGGCGGCGCGCCCCTGGACGTCCACGGGGCCCGCAGGGAAGAGGTCGCCCAGCTCTTCGACCGCTTCAACGCCTTTTTGCGCGCGTCGGAGTGGCTGAAGGCCACGCCCCAGAACCAGGGGCTGCTCTTCCACGCGCGCGAAGCCCAGCAGCTGGAGGCCGCCCTGGAGGGGCAGGCCGCCGGCCCCACGCGCGCCTTCTACGGGGCCGCGCGGGCCTTTTGCGCGTCGCGGCACTACAGCTTTTCGCTGGCCGACGGCGCGGTGGGCCAGGACCGACTGGCGCGCCACGCCTTCGTGCTGGCCACGGTCGCGGATTTCCTCGACGAAGGGGCGGCCCGCCGCCTGGCCCGCTACGCCGAGGAGGGGGGCCTGCTCGTGCTGGGCCCGGAGCGGCCGGTCTTCAACGCCCGCTTCGAGGCACTGAAGGCCTTCGAGGGCGCCCAGCTCCAGGAAGGCCAGCCCCTCGCCTTCGGCGACGGGCGCATCCTGTGGCTGAAGGACTTCGACGCGGCCGCGGTGGCGGCCTTCCTGCGCAAGGCCAAGGTCTTCGCCGAGACGGAATTGAGCGACCCGAGCCTGGAGCTGGCCAGCCACAAGAGCGGCGGCCGGCTGCTGCTCTTCGTGCGCAACCCGCACGCCGCCGAGCGCCAGGCGAGGGTGCTGCGCGAAGGCAAATTCGTGCTCAAGCCGCTGTGGGCCAGCGGGAAGTTCCTGGGAGCGGTGGAGGAGCGGGAGGTGGTCCTGGCGCCGCACGAAATCAAGGTCTGGGAAGTCATTCCCGCCTGAGGAATTTGAAGGGGTCCCGCCATGCTGTCCCAGCGCTGCGTCCTTGAAGACCTCGATGTCGCCCAATGGAAGCGGCTGGCCGGACTCCTGGGCCTGCCCTGGGAGCGCATGGAGCGCTTCGCCGCCAGGATGCTCCCGCCGTCCTGCGTCTTCGTGCTGGGCGTGTTCGACGGCGACGCGCTGTGGGCCAGCCTCTTCATCCAGTTCCAGGACCACGCCATCGTGGCCGTGAGCAGCAGCGCGGCCCTGGATCCCGAGGACGTCGCGGAAGTGGTGGGCCGCGACCAGCACCCCTTTTTGCTGGCTGCCGTGGCCAACCGCTACCGGCGCCCGGCCTTCGGCTGGTTCTGCCAGCGGCCGGATTTCGAGGAATGGATGCGCGCGGCCACGGTGTCGGACAAGGACACGGTCTTCCAAAAGGCCCTCATGGCCGGGCGCGCCACCTTCGACTTCAACATCCTGCTGGACCGCGGGCTCACGGTGCTGGGGCCCATCAACCCCGGCGAGGCCGCCGTGGCAGGCTCGGACCGCGAGGCCAACCCGCGGACCCGCACGCCGGGGCCGGACCAGGGCGGGGAAGGCGGCTGATGTTTTCGCCCCGCGGGCGCGGCCGTGCCTGAGCGCACCGTCCTGGTCTCCTACCGGGGGCGGGTGCAGGGCGTGGGCTTCAGGGCTACGGTCCGCCGCCTGGCCGCCGATTTCGACGCGCGCGGTTGGGTCAAGAACGAGGCCGACGGCAGCGTCAGCCTCATCGCCACCGCGGACGCGGCCGCCCTGGACCGCTTCCTCCAGGCCATCCGCACAGGGCGGCTGGGCGCCTGCATTGAGAGGGAAGAGGTGGAGGACGCGGCCCCTTCGGTGGAGCGCGGTTTCGACATACGGTATTGAGGGGGCTTCCTCGCCCCGCGTTGACTTTGCCTGGGGCGCGGCCTACAGTGTCCTGGCGGTCGCGCCGGACGGCTTTTTTGGGCCCTGCCGGCCTTTTCATGGATAAGGCCCGATGACCCAAGCCCATCTTTCCGCGGACGAACGCTTCATGCGCCTGGCCTTGAACGAGGCGCGCAAAGGCGAATTCAGGACCTGGCCCAACCCCTGGGTCGGGGCCGTGCTGGTCAAGGCCGGCAAGGTCGTGGGCCGCGGCTGGCACCGCGGCGCGGGACTTCCCCACGCCGAAGCCGAGGCCCTGCGCGCCGCCGGAAACAAGGCCAAGGGTTCCACCCTGTACGTGACGCTGGAGCCCTGCGCCCACTACGGACGCACGCCTCCCTGCGCCATCGCGCTGGTGGAGGCGGGCGTCAAACGCGTGGTCGCGGCCTGCCCGGACCTGCACGCCCAGGCCGCCGGCGGACTGGACTACCTGCGCGCGCACAAGGTCGAGGTCGCCCCCTTCACACTGCGCGAGGAGGCCGAAGGCCTGAACCGTTTTTTCCTGCACAGCGTAGGCAAAGGCAGGCCCTGGTTCACGCTCAAGGCGGCCGCCAGCCTGGACGGGCGCACGGCCACGAGCAAGGGCGAAAGCCGCTGGATCACCAGCCCCGGCGCCCGGGCCGACGCGCGCGCGCTGCGGGGCTGCTGCGACGCCGTGCTGGTGGGCGCCGGCACCGTGCTCAAGGACGAGCCCACGCTCATGCCCGAGGACAAGGGCTCCTTCGTCCCCTGGCGACTCATCTTGGATCCGCGCGGCCGGCTCAAGGGCACCGAGGGCGTCTTCAAGGACGAGTTCGCCCCGCGCACGGTGTGGTTCGCGGGCGTTTCCTCCTTCAAGCAGGCCCTGGAGGCCTCCCGCCACGGCGGCTCCCAGGTGCAGCCCCTGCATTCGGGCGGCCTGACGGGCGCGGTGCAGTCCGCCTTGGAGTGGATGCGGGGCCGCGACCTGCGGAGGGTGATGGTGGAGGGCGGCGCCGAGACCCTCGGCTCCTTCCTGAGCCTGGGCCTGGGCGAGGAGCTTTTCTTGTACCTGGCCCCGAAGCTGGAGGGCAGCGGGCTCGGCCTTCCGGTCTTCCTGGACCAGCACGAGCGCCCGCTGAAGGACTGGCCCGCCCTGCGCATCGCAGACGCCGCCATGGTGGGGCCCGACCTCAGGGTGCACGCCTTTTTCGACAGGAGTTGATCTGTTCACCGGTTTGGTCCAGATGTGCGTCAAAGTGGCGGCCTTGACGGCCTCGGAGCAGGGCACCCGCCTGCGGCTGGAGATCCCGGCCCATCTGCGTTTCCAGACCGGGGACAGCGTGGCCGTGAACGGCTGCTGCCTCACGGCCCTCCCGGGCCCCGGCGCGGCCTTTGACCTGAGCCCCGAGACCCTGGCGCGCACCTCGCTGGGGGCGCTGGCCCCCGGCCGGCGCGTGAACCTGGAGCGGCCCCTGCGCGCCGGCGACCAGGTGGGCGGCCACTTCATGGCCGGCCACGTGGACGGCCTGGCGGTCCTGAAGTCCATGGAGGCGCAGGGCGAGGGCGCGCAGTGGCGCCTGAGCGCCCCGGCCCATCTGAGCCACCTGGTCGCCTCCAAGGGGAGCCTGGCCCTGGACGGCGTGTCCCTGACGCCCTTCGAGGTCTCCGGCGACGAATTCAGCGTGGCCCTCATCCCGCACACCCTGACGGCCACGAACCTGGGCGAGCGCAAGGTCGGGGACAGCTTGAACTTCGAGGCCGACATCCTGGCCCGCTATGTGCAGCGTCTGATGGAGGCCCGGCAGGCATGATGAAAATCGGGGAGATGACGGGCCAGGCTGCGGACCTGCCGGAGCCCAAGCGCCGGGTGAAGGAGCGCGGCACGGTGGGCGCGTCCAAGGAGCTCGGCGCCGCGCGCGCGGGCTCCCCGCCGGCCTTCGCGCAGGCCTTCGTCGACGCCAGCCAGGCCACCCTGACGCGCGCACTCGACACCATCATGGACGAGCTGGGACGCCAGGGAGAGAAACTGGCCGCCTCGCAGAACTTCCATGAGCTGGACAAGTACAAGACCCTGGTGAAGGAGTTCGTGCTCAAGGCGACCCAGGGGGCGGCCAAGCTGCGGGTGGTCGACGGCGGGGCGCAGGGCCGCCTGGGGAAGGTGCACGTCATTCTGCAGAAGGTCGACGACGCCATGGAGGCCCTGACCCGCGAGGTGCTGGCCAAGCAGGCCACCCCCATCGCCATCCTGGCCCGCCTCGACCAGATCCGCGGCCTCCTCCTGGACCTGTACAAATGAAAAAGCGCGCCCAATCCCCCCTGAGCAGCATCGCGCAGGCGGTCGCCGACCTGAAGCGCGGCCGCATGGTCATCGTCACCGACGACGAGGAGCGCGAGAACGAGGGCGACCTGGTCATGGCCGCGGAAAAGGCCACCCCCAAGGCGGTGTCCTTCATGGCCCGCCACGGCCGCGGCCTCATCTGCGCGCCGATGCTGGGGGAGCGCCTGGACGCCCTCGACATCAGCCACATGGTCGAGGAGCCGCAGGAAAGCTTCCGCACGGCCTTCACGGTGAGCGTCGACGCCCGCCGCGGCACGAGCACCGGCATCTCCGCCCACGACCGCGCCGAGACCCTGCGAGCGCTGGCGGACTCCCGCAGCCGGGCCCGGGATTTCAACCGCCCCGGCCACGTCTTCCCCCTGCGCTACCGCGAGGGCGGCGTGCTGGTGCGCGCCGGCCACACCGAAGCCGCGGTGGACCTGTGCCGCCTGGCCGGGCTCAAGCCGGCCGGCGTCATCTGCGAGGTCATGCGTGACGACGGCTTCATGGCGCGCCTTCCCGACCTGCTCAAATTCGCCCGCCGCCACCGCCTGAAGGTCGTCAGCATCGCCGACCTGATCCGCCACCGCCGCGAGCACGAACGCCTGGTGCGCAAGGAGGTGGAGATCCCCTTCCCCACGCGCTGGGGCGTCTTCAACCTGCACCTCTACAGCAGCCTGGTGGACGGGAAGCACCACCTGGCCCTGGTGAAGGGCAACGTCTCCGACGGCAAGAACGTGCTGGTGCGGGTGCACAGCGAGTGCCTCACCGGCGACGTCTTCGGCAGCCTGCGCTGCGACTGCGGGGAGCAGTTGAGCGCCTCCATGAAGCGCATCGAGGCCGAGGGCCGGGGCGTGCTGCTGTACATGCGCCAGGAGGGCCGCGGCATCGGCCTCCCCGCCAAGATACACGCCTATTCCCTCCAGGACCGCGGCTACGACACGGTCGAGGCCAACCTGAAGCTGGGCTTCAAGGCGGACCTGAGGGAATACGGCACCGGGGCCCAGATCCTTAAGGACCTCGGGCTCAGCACCCTGCGCCTGATGACCAACAACCCCCGCAAGATCGTGGGCCTGGACGCCTACGGCCTGCGCGTGGTGGAGCAGGTGCCCCTGGAGGTCGCGGCCAATTCCGTGAACGAAGCTTACCTGCGCACGAAGCGCGACAAGCTGGGGCATCTGTTGAAGAAATTGCCGGCGAAAAAAAAGAAGAGGCGGACTTAAATGGGCATGGCGCGTCCGTCCTCCAAGGAAGGGCTTGAACTGAAGCCGGGTTCCGCGCGCGGGATGAACATCCGCGTGGTGGTGGCCGCCTTCAACCGCGTCTACACCGCCCGCCTCCTGCGCTCGGCCCGCGCGCGGCTGAAGGCCCTGGGCGCGCCCAAGGCGCGCGTGGACTGGTGCGCCGGCGCCCTGGAGCTGCCGCTGGCCGCCCGCTGGGCCGTGCAGGACGCCTCGGTGGACGCGGTGCTGGCCTTGGGTTGCGTCATCCGCGGCGACACCAGCCATTACGACCTGGTTTGCCGGGGCGCGCTCGACGGCCTGCAAAGGGTGGGCCTGGACAGCGGCGTTCCGGTGCTCTTCGGGGTGATCACGGTGGAGAACGAGGAGCAGGCCAGGGTGCGTTGCGACGGCGGACCCCACGACGCGGGCCGCCACGCGGCCGAGGCGGCCGTGGGCATGGCCCTTCTCAGGCGGCGCGCGGCCGGCAAGGGGGGGCGCTAGCATGGGAGTACGCCACCGCGGCCGTGAACTGGCATTCCAGATACTGTTCCAGACCGACCAGACCGGGGACAAGGTCAACGCGGTCATCGCGCGCTTCCAGGACCTGAAGCACGCCAACGCCGAGGCGGCGGCCTTCGCGGAGAACCTGGCCGTGGGGGCCTTCGGCAGCCTCGCCCTGATCGATCCGCTGGTGTCCGCGGCCGCGGACCATTGGAAGCTGGAGCGCCTGCTCAGCGTGGACCGGGCGCTTCTGCGGCTGGGCGCCTTCGAGCTTTCGCAGAACCCCGACACGCCCACGGAAGTGATCCTGGACGAGTGCATAGACCTGGCCAAGACCTACGGCGGCGAGGATTCAACGGCTTTCGTCAACGGCGTGCTGGACCGCCTGGCGCGCCAGCTGCGCCCGGCGGCCGCGGCCCAGCCCGGCCCGAAACGGCCCAAGGCCAGGGTGGGGAAGCGCTGACATGCTCAGGCCCTGGGTTCCCCTGATCGCCCTGGCCCTCTTGATGGTGCTGGGCGGGCTCCTGGGGACGGGTTTTCTGGCCGCCCTGGGGGGCTGCCTCCTGGGAGCGGCCCTGGTCGGGGAGGCCCTGGCGAGGCTGGGCGCGCCCTGGGAAGGCCTGCGGGCCCGGCGCAAACGCCGCCGCAGCCTGGACTTGGCATCGAAATTGGACTGGTCCGTGATCGACAATTCCCTGGCCAGGGAGCGGATCCAGAGGGACTGCGAGCGGCCCGAGACCCTGGGCGTCTGCACCGGAATGGAATGCCTGGTGTATAAGACCTGCAATTTCAACATTAAAAAGCCGCTGCCGGGTGCTTGAGGGCATTGACGGCATGCACCTGAACAGTTACTATCCACCCCGTCACCGTGTTCCGAAAACGGAGGGTTCCGTTTTGAAAAAAACGATCATGATCTTGCTTCTGCTGGCTTTTGCCTTGCCCATGCGGGCCCGGGCTGACCAGTCACAGGGGCTGCTTTTGGCCGCTGACACCCAGATGAACCAGGGAGAGACCTCCAACTCCAATGGACAGAGCATCGGGGACGATCAGGTGGTGCCGAAAGACCAGTATATGGCCACTATTTTCAGCGTCATCCCGGGTATTTTGTTCCACGGATCAGGCAACTTTTACGCCGAAGACTACCAGTTTGGAACGGAAATGCTGGTGATGGAAATCATCGGCGCCGGAATTTCCATCTGGGGCTACAACGTCATCCATGAACCCCAGCATTGGGGCCAGTACTTCGGCAACGACACCCCCCAGGCCGGCTATTGGATCAAGGCCGCGGGCGTGGGCCTCCTGTCGGTGTCCTGGGTCGGCGACGTCGCCACGGCTGCCGGAGCTGCGGACGATTGGAACAAGGACCATCAGCTCGACCTGCAGATGGACACCTTCAACGCCACCGGTGTCCGCCTGACGCTGGCCACCAATTTTTAAGGGTTTTGGACGATAAGATCGGCCTGGTTGGCGTCTTGACCCGGGCTTGTTTCATCATTTAAAATACCGCCTGTACGATTTCGTTGCCCACGCCGGATGGACGGACGAAACTCCAGAGAGGAAACCAGCGATGACCTTTAAACACACGATTTTACCCCTGGCCCTTGGCACAGCCCTGCTGTCCGCCGGCTGCGCCACCCGACAGGAAGAGAAAGCCGTGCCCAGCCCCACCCCGATCCAGCTGGAATCGGCCTTCGCGGCCCCGGCGGTGAACCTGACGCCGGAAGCGACCGAAGTCCCGACCGCAGTCCCGCCCTTGCCCACACCGGAGCCCACGCCCCACCGCAACAGCTACATCGTCAAGCCCGGAGATTCGCTGTGGCTGATCGCCGGCCTGCAGGTGGTTCAGGGTGACAGTTTCCGCTGGCCCCTGCTGTTCAAAGCCAACCGCGACCAGATCATCGACCCTGACCTCATCGAACCCGCGCAGGACCTGACCTGGAAGGACAACTACACCACCGACGAGATCAACGACGCGGAACAGAAGGCGGGCGACACGCCGCCGTACGTCCCGCACGCCCAACCCCGGAAAATGCTGCCCCTTAAATACTAGCCTTGAAGGAGAAACTTTCCATGAAGCATCCTTTTGTTTTCGCCGCGGCTGTCGCGGCCCTTGGAGCTGCCGGCTGCGCCAGCCAGCGGCCCATGACCCAGGCCCAGGCCACGCCGGCTCCCGCGGCGACCTCCGTGCCGATGGAACACGCCAGCTATGTGGTGGAAAAGGGCGACAGCCTGTGGAAGATCGCGGGCAAGACCAGCGTCCTGGGCGACCCCTTCCGCTGGCCCCTGCTGTTCAAGGCCAACCGCGACCAGATCGAGGATCCCGACTTCATCCAGGTCAGCGACGACCTGAACTACAGGACCTCCTACACCAGCGACGAGATCGCCGACGCCGTGAAGAAGGCCCAGCTGACGCCGCCCTACCAGCCCCACAAGCGGCCCCGCAAGGTGCTGCCGATCCAGTACTGAGCCTTTTCCTAGGGGACGTGGCCTAAAGCCCGACGATGTCGCCGCGGCCCAAGCCAATCAGAAGCGACTCCTCCGGTTCGCGCCGGCACCCGACCATGGCGCGCGCGGGGGAGTCGCAGTTTTTTCAGGGCAAGGCCGCCGCGGTGGTGTGCGGACGGGTCCCGGGCTTCGGGGCGCCCCACGAGGCCCTGCGGGGCCTGCTGGGATCCTACCTGGCGGCGCTGGGCCTTGAAGGCGCGTCCCTGACCCTGAGCCTCGTCAGCGGCGCGCAAAGCCGCGGGCTGAACCGCCGCTTCCGCGGCAAGGACAAGGCCACCGATGTCCTGTCCTTCCCGGCCTCCGAAGGCCTGAAAAAACCGGGCTTCAGCGGATACCTGGGGGACCTGGCCCTTTGTCCGGCCTACGCCTGGCGCCGGCGCGGACGTTTTTTTCCGGAATTCGGCGCGGAAGCCGCCTTCCTTGTTGGACACGGCCTGCTGCACCTCAGCGGCCGGCACCATGACAGCCCGGCCCAGGAGCGCGCCATGTGGCGCATGAGCCTGAGGCTGCAGCCCCACAGCCGGCCCTGGTCCGCTGCCCTCGCGCGGCTGGGCCCCTTGAAACGCAAACCCAAACCATGATGCCGTCCGGACTCCTGCCCTTCGAATGGCTGCTCATCGCCGGCCTCTTCGCGTTCAACGCGGTGGTGTCCGCCGCGGAGATCGCCATGGCCTCGCTGTCGCGCGGCAAGCTCTCCGAGCTCTCGGAGGAGCATCCCGGCTTCGAGCGCGTGCTGTCCCTGTGGAAGGAGCATCCCAGCCAGCTTCTCACCACCATTTTGGTGTCGTCGAACCTGGCCGTGGTGGGCCTGTCCACCGTCGCGGCGCTGATGGCGGTCCAGATGAACGCCGGGCTCAACTGGTCCCCCTGGGTGGTGTCGATCCTGTCGGCCCTGGCGTCCCTGCTGGTGGTGCTCTTCAGCGAGATCGCACCCAAGCTGGCCGCGAAACGCCGCCCCGAGCGCATCGCGCTGCTGACCCTGCCGCTGCTGAACCTGCTGGAGGCCGCGCTGGGCCCCATGATCCGGCGCCTGGTGGGCCTGATCGGGTGGGCCACCGGACCCTTCGGCGGCGGCCAGGCCGACGGCCTGCCCACGGTGACCGAGGAGGAGCTGGTCCACATGGTGGACGAGGGCACCCGGTCCGGCACGCTGGAGCCGGAGGAGAGCGCGATGATCCAGTCGGTGATCGCCTTCGGCGACACCGTGGTGCGCGAGGTGATGGTGCCGCGCACCCGACTCGACGGGCTCACCATCCACTCCACGGTGGACGAGTGCCTGGACAAGTTCATCGACACGGGCTACACCCGCCTTCCGGTCTATGACGCGGATTTCGACCACATCGTCGGCCTGGTCTACGCGAAGGACTTCCTGGCGGTGCTCAAGGAGCGCAACCTCATCATCCTCCAGGACGTGCTCAGGCCCGCGTACTTCGTGCCGGAAAGCAAGAAGGTCAGCGAGCTGCTGCGCGAATTCCGCAAGGGCCGCATCCACCTCGCGGTGGTGGTCGACGAGTACGGCGGCACGGCCGGCATCGTGACGCTGGAGGACCTGGTCGAGGAGATCATCGGGGAGATACGGGACGAATACGACACGGAGACCGGGCCGGTGCGGCCGCGGGGGCCGGGCGTGTGGGAGGTGGACGCGGAGGCGGGCTTGCACGATTTCGGGGCTGAGATCGCGGTCGAATTCCCGCAGGAAGGCGAGGCCACCAGCGTGGGGGGCTTCGTGGCTGAGCACCTTGGGCGCATCCCCCAGAAGGGCGCCCACCTGGAATGGGAAAGCCTCGACTTCGAGGTGCTCGAGTCCAGCGACCGCCAGGTGCACCGCGTGCTGGTGCGGCGCCGCGCGCCAAAGCCGGGGACGCCTTGAGCGCCGCCGAGGCCTTCCGCTGCGGCACGGTGGCCCTGCTGGGCCCGCCCAACGCGGGCAAGAGCACCCTCCTCAACGCGCTGCTGAAGCAGAAACTGGCCATCGTGGCGCCCAAGCCCCAGACCACCCGCCGCGTCCTTCGCGGCGTCCTGGCCCTGCCCGGCGCGCAGGCCGTCCTGGTGGACACCCCGGGCCTGCTGGAGGGGCGCAACGCCCTGGAATGGGGCATGCGCGGGCAGGCCCTGGCCTCCATGCGCGACGCGGACCTGGTGCTGGCCCTGGTGTCGCGCGACACGCGCCAGGCCTGGCTGGGGCCCAGCGCCCCGCGCCTCCCGCGACGGCGCAGCGTGGTGCTGGTCACGAAATCCGACGAAGGCCGCATCGCCGACGCGGAGGCCATGGCCCTGGAGATGGCGGCGGCCCTGGGCGTCGAGCGGAGCATGACTATCTCCGCCCTCAAGCGACGCGGTTTGGAGCCGCTGCTGGAGCTGATCCGTGAGAGCCTGCCCGAGGGGCCGGCCATGTTCCCCGAGGACCAGCTCACCGACACCAACCTGCGCGACGCGGCCGCGGAGATCATCCGCGAGAAGGCCCTGATGCTCTGCCGCGAAGAGGTGCCGCACGCCATGGCCGTGGGCGTGGACCTCTACAAGGAGCGCGAGGACGGCCTGCACGAGATACACGCCACGCTGTACGTGGAGCGGGAGAGCCAGAAGGGCATCGTCATCGGCAAGGACGGTGAGCGCCTGAAGGCCATCGGCACCCGGGCCCGCGCCGACCTCGAGCGCCTGGCCGACGCCAAAGTTTTCCTGAAACTGTGGGTCAAAGTGCACAAGGACTGGAAACAGAGCCCCGGTTTCCTCAAGGAGCTGGGCTACCCCAGCGGAAAGAAGCCGCATGCCGCCAAAGCGTAGCATCGGGCGAAGCCCCCAGCCGGCGCAGCCCGCACCGGAAACGCGCACGGAAGCCCCCAAGGCCGCCCCCGCGCTGACCCTGCCCTATCCCCAGGGATGGTGGCGCAACTTCGCCTATGCCGGGGCTTTTTGCCTGCCATGCCTGGGCCTGGCCCTGGCCCTGCTTTATTGGCAGGGGCCCGACCGCCGCAGCCGGCGTTTCAGCCGCTGGTGCCTCTTCCTGGCGCTGGCCGGAGGGTTTTTCGCCTGGATGTGCGGCCTGTGCTGGACGGGCCTCCAGAACGGCGAGGGCGGCATACAGCCCTGGTAGCGGGACTCAAGAGGCGGGTTCATGAACGGCGTCTTCACCTCGGAGGCCCTGCTCCTCAGGTCCACGGACCGCGGGGACGACGACCGGGTCGTCTTCCTGCTGACGCCGGCCCACGGGCGCGTGGCCGCCCTGGCCAAGCACGCGCGGGGGTCGCGCCGGCGTTTCGGCGCGGCCCTGCAAGCCTTCTGCCTGTTCGAAGCGGCCCTCCTCCCACGGGACGGAGGGTTTTTCTATTTGAACTCGGCCGCGGCCAGGGAATTCCCGCTGGGGCCGGAACCCGGCTTCGACGCCATGGCCGCGGCCTGGCTTTTCCTGGAACTGGCGGACGCCCTGGCCACGGCGGGCACCGCCCATCCCGCCTTTTTCGAGCTGGTGCTTGGCGGCCTGCGCCGCCTGGGGCGCTCCACGGAGGGCGCGGAGGCGGTGCGCCTCTCGGTGCTGTGGGGCTCCCTGGAGATGGCGGGCTGGGCGCCGGACCTGGAACGTTGCGCGGCCTGCGGCAAGGCCGGCCCCTGGCCGGACTGCTCCCTGGACGCCGCCCGCGGCGGACTGCTCTGCCCCGAGTGCCGCGCCCCGGGGGCGCAGATCCTGGACGCCGCGGTGCTGACCCTTTGGAAGGACCTGGCCCAGGGGCTGCCCCTGGGCCCCTGCCCGCCCGCGGCCGAGGCGGGGCTCCTGCGCTGGATCGAATACCACACCGGCCGCGCCCTGCGCAGCGCCTCCCTGAACGGACTCGTGCTTCCCTGAAGGACGGACTTCCATGATTGAAACCCAAGGCCTGAGCCGGGACTTCGGCGCCTTCAGCGCGGTGCGCTCCCTGGATTTGAACGTGCCGGCCGCCTGCGTCTACGGATTCCTGGGCCCCAACGGGGCGGGGAAGACGACCACCATCAAGATGCTGACCGGCCTGCTGAAGCCCAGCTCCGGGGTCATCCGCCTGGCCGGGGTGGACCTCGCCCGGGAGCCGCGGCGGGCCAAGGCCCTCACCGGCTACGTCCCCGACCGTCCGGAGCTCTTCGAGGAGCTGAGCGCGCGGGAGACGCTCCGCCTGGCCGCCGGCCTCCACGGCCTGGAGCCGGCCTCGGCGCGGGCGCGGGGCGACGGCCTTTTGGACGCCTTTTCGCTCCTGCCCTTCGCCGACGAAGCGGTGGGGGAGTTCAGCCACGGCATGAAGCAGAAGCTGGCCATCGCCTGCGCCCTGCTGGCTAGCCCCAAAATCATCATCCTCGACGAACCCATGGTGGGCCTGGATCCCCAGGGCGGCAGGCAGGTGAAGGACCTTCTGCGGCGCCTGGCCCAGCGCGGCATGACCGTGTTCCTGTCGATCCATACCCTGGAGATCGCCGAGCAGTTGTGCGACCGGCTGGGGGTGCTGCTGCAGGGGCGCCTGGTGGCCGAGGGGACCCCGGCGCAGCTGCGCGAGCAGGCGGCGGCCCCCGGCGCGGGCCTGGAGGAGGTTTTCCTCCGGCTCACCGGCTCCGAGAAGCTTCTCGACGACCGCAGCCTCTTCGGGGGCGGCGGTGCCTGAGCGCGCCTTGTCGAACTGGGATTTTCTCGTGCTGCTGGGCTTGCGCCCGCGCCTGCGGGCTTTGCGTTCCATGGACGCGTCCCAGGCCCTGCGCCTGGCGGTCTTCGCGTTCCTGCTCGCGTTTTTCCTCGCCGTGATCCACAGCATCTTCAAGCCCATGTGCGCCTTCCTGTGGGACCAGCCCCAGCTGGGGCCCCTGCTCAGCGCGCGGGTCCTGAGCCTGGCCTTCGGCCTGCTCTTCCTGCTGCTCCTGTTCTCGTCCCTGCTGGCCTTCCTCGGTCGCCTCCTCTTCTCCGACGACGCGCCCTTCTTCGTGGCCAGCCCCATGGCGCCGCGGGACTATTTTTCCCTGCGCCTGGCCCAGTCCGCCGCGTCCGCGGGATGGGTGATACCCCTGCTGTGGTTCCCCTACCTGTGGGCCCTGCGCGCAGCGGTCCACGGCGGCTTCTTCTTCGTGGCCTGGGGCTTGCTGGCGCCTTTGCCCCTGGCGGCCCTGGCCACGGCCCTGGGCGCCGGGGCCCTCTGCCTCCTCCTGCGCCGCCTGTCCCCGCGCCGATTGCGGGCGGGCCTCTTCGGCGCCGCCATGCTGGCCCTGATGGCCGGCCTCCTGGCGCTGCGCTTCTCCCGGCCGGAACGCCTGGCCGACCCGCAGCAGGCCCGCTCCGTGGCGGACTACCTTGCCGGCCTCAATTCCCTGGAGCCCTGGTGGTGGCCGGGCACCTGGGCCAGCCGCGCGGTGATGCTGTCCCTGGGGCGGCCCCTGCAGGCCCTGGCCTGGTGGCTCCTGTCCGCGGCCGTGGCCGCCGCGGCCTGGTGGACGGTGCTGCGCAGCTTCGGGCCGCATGCCTTCGAGCTCTGGTCGAAAGGCCAGGAATCCGAGGGCGGCGGGCAGCGCCTGCGCTCCCGGAGGGCCTTCTTTTCCCGTGGGCCGCGGGCCGCCTGGCGGGTGCTGATGGAGCGCGACGCGCTGGTGCTCAGGCGCGCCCCGGGACAGCGCCTGCAAGCCATGCTTTTGGGATCCCTGGTCATCCTGTTCGCGTTCAGCCTCGGGCGCCTGCCGCTGGGGGGGGACCAGCCCTTGAAGGACTGGCTTTTCCTGCCGGTGAGCGGCGTGGCCCAGGTCATCCTGGTGGCGGTCGCGGCCCGCTTCGTTTTTCCGGCCGGCAGCCTGGAAAAACCCGGATCCTGGCTGCTCTTCCACGCCCCGGTGGCGGCCATGGACCACCTGCGCGCCAAGGCCCTGCTGTTCAGCCTGCTGCTTGTGCCGCTGAGCCTGGGGCTCTGGCTGGTGGTGGACCACGTCTTCACGCCCGGCCCGGCGGCGCTGGTCCTGGGCTTCGCGAACTTCCTGATGCTGCCCGTGACCCTGGCCTGCATGAACACCGGGCTCGGCCTGGCCTGGGCGGCGCCCAGGACGGCCCACGCCGAGGAGGTGCTGGCCTCCCCCGCCGGGGTCCTGGTCATGGTCCTGGGGCTCCTGCTGGTTTTCGCCCAGAACGCGCTGATGGTCTGGCCCCTGCGCGAGGTCTGGTACGGGCCCTACCGCATGCACGTGACCCTGCTGGGGCTGGACCTGCTGCTGTGGGCGAGCCTGCACGCGGCAGCCGCGTTGGGGCCCCTGGCGCTGGCCCGGCGGCGCATCGACGGAAGGATCTAGGGAGGGAGCATGGCCGGTCTTGGACGCAACAGCGCGGCATGGGTGCGGACCACCCGTCTCAGCTCGGGGCTGATCCTCTTCGCCTATGTCCTGACGCATTTCCTGAACCACGCCTGCGGGCTCATCTCCCTGTCCGCCATGGAGGCCGGGCTCGCGGTCAACGGCGGTTTCTGGCAAAGCCCGGTGGGGCGACCGCTCCTGTATTGCGCCTTCCTGGCCCACCTGCTGCTGGCCCTTTGGTCCCTCTACCAGCGGCCCACCCTGTCCATGCCGCGCAAGGAGGCCCTGCGCCTCGGCCTGGGCCTGAGCATCCCCTTTTTGGCGGCCCAGCATGTGGTCAACACGCGCCTGGGCAACATGCTCTACGGCGTCCATCCGACCTATTCCCTGGAACTGTATTCCTTTTTCGTGCTCACTCCGGCGAACGCCCTGGTGCAGACGGCCTTGCTGCTGGTGGTCTGGTGGCACGGCTGCCTGGGCCTCCAGTTCGTCCTGCAGCTGAGGCCCTGGTACGCGAAGGCCAGGACCTGGCTCTTCGCCTGGGCGGTGATGGTCCCCACCCTGGCCCTGCTCGGCTTTTGGGAGGGCGGCCAGGTGGTGCGGGCCATGGCCGGCAACGCAGCCTGGATCGCCGCCATGAAGGCCGCCTCCCGCGCGCCCAGCCCGGCGCAGAAGGCCGCGCTCTTCGCCGTGCGCGACGGGGTGTGGATGGCCATGGCGGGCCTGCTGGCGCTGACCCTGCTGGCCCGGCGCCTGCGCTGGGCCTGGGGCGCCCGCCGCGGCGTCCTGACGGTGCGCTATCCCGGCGGGCGCGTTGTGAAGGCGCTGCCGGGCATGTCCGTGCTCGACGCCAGCCGCATGGGCGGCCTCCCCCACGCCTCCATTTGCGGGGGGCGCGGGCGCTGCTCCACCTGCCGTGTGCGCGTCGACGAGGGCGACTGCCTCGCGCCGCCCCCTTCGCCCGACGAGGCGGCGGTGCTCCAACGCGTGGGCGCCGCGCCCAAGGTGCGCCTGGCCTGCCAGTTCCGGCCCGCAGGGGACGTCTCCGTGACGCCCCTTCTGCCGGCCAACGCCCAGGCCGCGGACGGCTTCGCCCGGCCGGCCCAGTTCATGGGCCAGGAGCGCGAGATCGCGATCCTGTTCGCGGACATCCGCGGCTTCACCCAGCTGTCGGAACACAAGCTGCCCTACGACGTCGTCTTCATCCTGAACCGCTACTTCGCGGAGATGGGCTCCGCGGTGGAGGCGGCGGGGGGGCGGGTGGACAAATTCATGGGCGACGGGGTGATGGCCCTGTTCGGGCTTGAGGGCCCGCCCGAGCAGGCCTGCCGCCAGGCCCTGGCCGCGTCCGCGGACATGGCGCGGCGCCTGGACGGGCTGAACCGCTCCCTTGCGCACGACCTGGCCGAGCCCCTGCGCATCGGCATCGGCGTGCACTGCGGACCGGCCATCGTGGGGGCCATGGGCTACGGGCAGGCCATGCACCTGACCGCCATCGGCGACGCGGTGAACACCGCCAGCCGCCTGGAGGCGCTGTGCAAGCCCAACCACTGCCAGCTCGTGGTCTCGCGCCACGCGGCGGAACGTTCCGGGCTGGACTTGGGCAGGCATCCCCTGCTGAGCCTGGACATACGCGGCCGGGCCGGCGCCCTGGAGGCCTACACCGTGGAACAGGCGCGGGACCTGGCGACGATAAATGAGACGCAACAAGCGTAGAAAGTTCTTTTCAAACTGCCCCGCGGTCCCTATATTGTCTCTCCCGGCGTCGTGGCCCACGAAGGCGTGGAGCCGAACTCCGGCGCTAGCGTTGCGCGTCCTTAGCTCAGTTGGTTAGAGCGTTCCCTTGACATGGGAGAGGTCGGCGGTTCAAATCCGTCAGGACGCACCATTTTTCGCAGTGCCGGGTCCGCCGCCGAGGGATCCTTTTCAGGGGACCGTGCGTATGTTGTGTAACGAGTGTTTGACGGAGCCCGCCACCATAGACCACCTGGACCTGAGCCTGGGGGAGGTCCGTTTGCGCAGCCTGTGCCGGGCCTGCGCCGCGGACGAACTCCAGCGCTGGAACCAGGAACGCCTCGGCCGGCCGGCCCCCAGCTCCCAATCCAGCCAAAAGGACCGCCGGGCCGCCTAGAAAAGGCCCTACAGTCCGCGTTTTTTAAGGCCGTCCAGGGCGAAGCCCAGGACGGCCGCTCGTGGTATACTTAATCGGCGCCCCGAAAGGGCGCCGCCGCCGGCACCCAGGCGGTCCCAAGCGTAATTCCTTACAGCCCGTTGAGGCTCCTATGTTTGATCGTTTCACTGAACGCGCCCGCAAAGTCATCGCACTGGCCAGGGAAGAGGCCGGCCGTCTGGGGCACGACTATATCGGCACCGAGCACCTGCTCCTGGGCCTGATCCGCGAAGGCGGCGGGGTCGCGGCGGCCGTGCTGGAGAACCTCAACGTGGACCTGGAGCGGGTGCGCCTGGAGGTGGAGAAGCTGGTCGTCGTCGGCGGGGGCACCCTGACCCTGGGCGAGGTCCCCTTCACGCCGCGCGCGAAGAAGGTGCTGGAGCTCTCCGTCGAGGAGGCCCAGTCCCTCAGCCACAACTACATCGGCACCGAGCACCTCCTGCTGGGACTGGTGCGCGAGGGCGAAGGCGTCGCCGCCAAGGTCCTCGAGAACCTGGGTGTGAAGCTGGACAAGGCCCGCGAGATCACGATCAACCTGCTGGGCGGGCAGAGCAAGGCGGGCTCGGCCGCGGCTGGCACCGGCGCGGCCGCCTCCAAGAGCGCCACGCCCGCCCTGGACACCTTCGGGCGCGACCTCACCCAGATGGCCCGCGACGGCAAGCTGGACCCGGTGATCGGCCGTGAAAACGAGATCGAGCGGGTGATCCAGGTCCTGAGCCGGCGCACCAAGAACAACCCCGTGCTCATCGGCGAGCCCGGCGTGGGCAAGACCAGCATCGCCGAGGGCCTGGCCCAGCGCATCATCTCCAACAACGTCCCGGAGCTTCTGCTGAACAAGCGGGTGGTGACCCTGGACCTGGGCGCCGTCGTCGCCGGCACCAAGTACCGCGGCGAGTTCGAGGAGCGGCTGAAGGCCGTCATGAACGAGCTGCGGCACAGCGCCAGCAACATCATCCTGGTCATCGACGAGATCCACACCCTGGTGGGCGCGGGAGCCGCCGAGGGGGCGATCGACGCCAGCAGCATGCTCAAGCCGGCCCTGCAGCGCGGCGAGGTGCAGTGCATCGGCGCCACGACCCTGAACGAATACCGCAAATACATCGAAAAGGACGGGGCCCTGGAACGGCGCTTCACCACGGTGATGGTGAAGGAGCCCACGATCGAGCAGAGCATACAGATCATCACGGGCCTGCGGGACCGCTATGAGGCCTACCACCGCGTGCGCATCACCGATTCGGCCATCGAGGCGGCGGTGAAGCTGAGCGACCGCTACGTCACGGGGCGCTTCCTTCCCGACAAGGCCATCGACCTGATCGACGAGGCCGGCGCCTGGGCGCGCCTGCGCAGCGCCACCGTGCCGCCCGACCTGCGCCAGATGGAGGCCGAGATCGAGGCGGTGGGCAAGGAGAAGGACGCGGCCATCAAGGCCCAGGAGTTCGAGAAGGCCGCCCGCCTGCGCGACAAGGTCCGGGACCTGAAGCTGAAGAAAGAGGAGATGAAGAAGACCTGGGACATGGCCAAGGACCAGGCCAGCGCCGTGGTCACCGAGGAGCAGGTCGCCCAGATCGTCAGCAAGCAGACCGGCATCCCGCTGACCCGCCTGGAGCAGAAGGAGACGGCCAAGCTCCTGGACATGGAGTCCTACCTCAAGCGCCGCGTGCTGGGCCAGGACGAGGCCGTGGCCTCGGTCAGCCGCGCCATCCGGGCCTCGCGCGCCGGGATCGCGGACCCCAACAAGCCCATCGGCAGCTTCGTCTTCCTGGGCCCCACCGGCGTGGGCAAGACGGAGCTGGCCAAGACCCTCGCGGAGTTCCTCTTCGACGACGAGGACGCGCTGATCCGCATCGACATGTCCGAGTACATGGAGAAGTTCTCCACCTCGGCCCTGGTCGGCGCCCCCCCGGGCTATGTCGGCCACGACGAGGCCGGGCAGCTGACCGAAAAGGTCCGCCGCCGCCCATACAGCGTGGTGCTCTTCGACGAGATCGAGAAGGCCCACCCGGACGTCCTGAACCTGATGCTCCAGATCCTCGACGACGGCCGCCTGACCGACGCCCAGGGGCGCACGGTGGACTTCAAGAACACGGTGGTCATCCTCACCAGCAACCTCGGCACCAGCGAGATGCAGAAGAACCTGGGCTTCGCCTCCGACCATGAGGACGAGGACTACGAGCAGATGAAGTCGAAGCTGCTGGCCCTCTTCAAGAAGTCCTTCCGCCTGGAGTTCATCAACCGCCTCAACGAGATCGTCATCTTCAGGCGCCTGACGCGCAAGATGGTGGAGAACATCGTCGGCCTGATCGTGGCGCAGGTGACCAAGCGCGTGGCCGAGCGGGGCATCACGGTGGAGATCGACCAGGCCGCGCTGGACTGGATCATCGAGAAGGGCTACGATCCGCTTTTCGGCGCCCGCCCTCTCAAGCGCGTGGTGAAGCGCAACATCGAGGAGCCCCTGGCCGAGGAGATCCTCAAGGGCACGGTCCGGCCCGGAGGCACCGTCAGGATCATCAAGCCGGAGACGGACAAGGACGAGCGCCTGGGGGTCAAGGTGCTCAACCCCGGCGCGGAAATCGTCGACGCCGCAAGGGAAGTCAAGGCCTGACCAAGGCGCGAAGCCCGAGGCCCCGCGGCCGATACCGCCGCGGGGCCTTTCTTTTTTTGGGGACCCAAAACGACCCGTGAAGCGTCCTTGCTGAGATGACCAAAAACGCGCGAATCTTCGCCGCAAGCCTGGCCGTCCTGGGCCTGGGCGCCGCTCTGGGGATGCAGAGGGGCCCCTGGCTGGGCGAACGCTTGCGCGCGCCCCTGGAGCAGGCCCTTTCCAAGGCCAGCGGCCGGCGCGTCAGCGTCGGGGGCATGGGCCTCGGCGTCAGCGGCTGGCTGTGGCTGCGCGACGTGGGCATGGGCCCGATGGAGCGCGGGGGTCCCTGGGACCTGAGCCTCACGGCCGAGGCCGTGGGCCTGAGGGTGGACCTCTGGGGCCTGGTCCGCGGCCGCGTGGACCTTTCCAGCCTGCGGGCCGTGCGGGTCCTGGCGCCCTGCGTCTTTGTCCTGAGCCCGAAGGAAAAGGCGCCCCCTCCCGGCGGCGCCCAGCCGCTGTCCGGCGCCGGCTCCGGGGATTGGCAGCGCGCCCTCGCCGCCTTGCCCTTGCCGCCCGTGCCCATGGATCTCGAGGACGGGAGCGTCTGGAGCGCGGCCCCGGGTTCGGGGATGCGCCTGTTGGCGGACAAGCTGGACGCCAGCCTGGAGCCCGAGGGCCCGCAGGACTGGCGTTTGCGCGCTTCGGGCCGGCCCGCCGGAAGCGGGGAGGCCAGCATGCGCGCGGACCTGGGTCCGGGCCGGGGCCATCCCCTGATCGAGGCGGACGTGAAAAACCTGGAATGGCCTTCCTGGCTGGCGCCCCCGCCCGGCCTGGGGCCGCCGCAAGGCCGCCTCAACGGCGATTTCGAAGCCCGCGCGCTGCCCGGCGCCTGGCCCCTGGGACTGGATCTGCGCGGCCGCGGGACGCTGGAAGGGGTCGCGATCCAGCCGTCCGCAGCGGGCCGGCCGGGTTTGAGCGCGCTGGCCGCGCAGTGGACCCTGCAGGGCGGCCGTTTCGACCTGGAAGGGATGAAAGCCTCATACGCCGGGGGAAGCATCCAGGGCCAAGCCGATGTGGACCTGCCCACGCAGGCCTTTGGAGCGACCCTGACCGCGCGCGGGGCGGATTTGGGGGTCCTGGCCCTCAGCGCCGGGGCGCCGCAGGACCTGAGCTTGAGCGGCGCCGCGGACCTTGATTTTTGGGCCGCGGGAGCCCTCAGCGCGCCGGCCATGTCCGTGGACCTCCATTCCCAGGAGGCCCTCTGGCGGGCCCATCCGCTGACCGGCCTGGACCTGCGCGCGTCCGGCGCCGGCGGCCGCTGGAACGTCGGCGGAAGCCTGGCCTGGGACGGAGGCAAAGGGAAGATTTCCCTGGCGGCGGACCGGGGAGGCCTGGCGTCGGCGGAGCTGGCCGTGTCGTCCCTGCCCGCGGACTGGCTGGAGGCCTGGGCGGGTCCCGGCATCGCCGGGCGCCTGGACGGAACGGGCGATTTTTCCCGGACCAGGAAAAAATGGGACTTGGCCCTGCATGGATCCAATCTTGAGGTGCGGGGAGCCTCGGTGGACCGCGCCTCGCTGCGGGCCCGGGGGGACGCCGCCGCGGCCCACCTGAGCCTGGAGGCGGACCTCCCCAGAAGGGCCGGACTCAAGGGCGACGCGGACGCGGTCCGCCAGAGCGACGGCGCCTGGACCCTCGGCCCCGCCCGCCTGTTCCAGAACCGCCGGCTCATACTCCAGGCGCGCGGCGTCTGGAAACCGGGCGGGGCCGGACAGCCCGACGCCATGGATCTCAAGGTGAAGACCGCGCCCCTGGACCTGGCGCTCTTGTTCCCAAGGCAGGCGCCGGACGGCTGGAGCGGCAGCGTCCAGGGAGCCGGACGGCTTTCGCTGGCAGGGGGCGTCTGGAGCGGGGCCTTCCGTTTCTCCTCGGAGACCTTGGCGCGCAAGGGCTGGGGCTTCCCCTGCGGCGCGAACGTCCGCTTCGGACCCACGGGCGTCACGGTCACGGGGATGGACCTGCGCCACGGGGAGCTTGCCGGCGGCGGCACGGCCCCGGGCTGGTCCGGGCCCTGGAACGTCGACCTGAGCCTGGACAAGGTCCGCTTGGCCGCCCTGGACGACCTGCCGTTCTTGTCCGAGGCCCTGCCCCGCGGACTGAGCGGCTCCGCCAGCGGGAAACTCAGCTACCGTTCGGGTGCGGCGCCCCGTTTCGACGCCGCCGTGGACTTCAAGGACCCCCTGCCCCGGGTGCTGCCCGGAGCCGCGGGGCGCGTGGTGGTCCGGGGGGCCGGCCGGCGTTGGACCCTGGACTCGTTGGACCTGAGCCAGCCCGGGGGCGGCTCCATCACGGGTTCGGGCGACCTGGATATGAGCGGCGCGGCGCCCTGGTCCGGGACGGCCCATTGGACGCGGCTGCGCTACAAAGGACTCGTCCTCGACGGCAGCGCGCTCCTCTCCGGAGGGGCCGGGCGTCCGGCCTCGCTGAGGCTGGCGCCCTGGAGCCTGTCGGCCACGGCCCTGCCGCAGTTGGACGCGGCGTTCACCTTCGGCAAGGACGGCATCGAGGCCGTGCAGGGCCGATGGGGATCGGGCATGCGGTGGAGCATCCGTTCCCAGCAAGGGCTCTGGCAGGGCAGCGCCGACCTCTCCGGGCAGGATCCCGGGCTCCTGGCGGGCTTTCTTCTGGGGCGCGCCGCGGCAACGGACCTGCGCCTGGACGGCGGACTGGAAGGGAGCTTCGCGTCCCTCAGCCGTCCTGCCTTCGTCAAAATGGACTTGGGCGAGGCCGGCTCGCCCGGCAGCGCGCTCCGGGGCCAGGCGCAGTGGGCGCAGGGGGGCCTCCAGGTCTCGGGAAGGTTCAGGGCCCTCAAGCTGGGCCGTTTGGCGGCCGCGGCAAGGGCCCTGGGGCTGGATGCGCCGGCCTTGGACGGGCTCGTTTCCGGCTCCTGGAAGGGAAGCGCGTCGTCCGTCAGCGTGAGCGCGCTGGTGGACTCCCTGGTCTGGAACAAAAACAAGCTGGGCCCCCTGTCCTTGGCGGGGGGATGGAGCCCTTCGGGCGCGTGGATTTCGCGGGCCTCACTGGGGCCCGATGCGGGCCCCGGTTTGAGGCTGGAGGACGCGCACTGGAGCGCCTCGGGCAAGGGCGCGGGACAGGCCTACAGCTTTTCCGGGGACGCGCAGGTCACGAACTGGAACCTGGCCCTGTGGACCTTGAGCGCCGACGCCGCCTTCAAAGTCACGGGAAGCGCCGGCAAAACGGTGTGGAGGGCCCAATGCGCGCGCCTGCAGGCGGGGACAAGGGTGTGGACCAAGCTGGGCCTCGGCGGCACCTGGGACGGCCGGCGCTACACCGTGAAGGAGGGCTCCCGCAAGCCGGAGTTCAGCGCGGCCGGAAGCGTGAGCGGCAGCGCGTTCACGCTCGACGAGGCGCACGCATATTCCGGGGGCGGGGAGGGGAGCATCAAGGGCGACGTCAAACAGGACGGTTCGCTGGACTTCGAGGGCCTGACCGACGGGCTCCCGGCCTCGGACCTGGCCGGCATCATGGGCTGGCCCCAGACCTGGACCGGCTCGTCGTGGGGCACCTTGCGCGTCACCGGGAACCTGGGCCACGCCCGCACCGTGGTCTCGGCCAAGGTCGAGAACGGGTCCGTGCAGGGCCTGCCCTTTGACCTCGCCACCGGCTACGTGGTCCAGGACGGGAATTGGGTGTACCTATCCTCGCAGGGGCCCATACGCATGAGCCGGGGCGACGGCACGGCCCTGGAGGTCGGCGGGCGCGTGACCCTGCTGGACAATCCGGGGCCGGGGCAGGGCATGGACGTGTGGGCCAAGAGCATCGACGGCCGCCTGCGCCTCTTCGCCGGGCTGCCGGCCATCCGCGCGGCGGACGGGCCCCTGAGCCTGAAGCTGCGCTTCACCGGGCGCACGGACGATCCCCGCGTGGACGGCACCCTGGCGGTGACGGACGGCAGCATCAGCCCGGCCTGGCTGCTGCCGCCGCTTCAGAACGCGGAAGTGCTCGTGCAGATCCAGGATTCCAAGGCCTTTTTGCAGAAGGCCGAGGCGAAGACGCAGGACGGGGATTACCTGCTCAAGGTGGAGCCCGCCGACCCGGCGCTGCCGGCTTTCGTGTTCAAGGACTGGGTGCCCGCGGGCATGAACATGCGCATCCGCACCGGGAAGGGCGGCATTCCGGTGGAGTCCACGCGCAGCCTCCGGTTCGTCGACGGCGTGGTTCATCCGGACCTGGTGCTGTCGGGTTCCTGGGACCAGCCCGCCCTGAGCGGGGATCTGTCCCTGGACAAGGGGGGGCAGGACAAGGCGGTGGTGCAATGGCCCGCGCAGTTCCAGGAGTCGGGCGCCCCGGACCGGAAGGGTTGGTTCGACCGCCTGACCTATGACCTGGCCTTGAAGGCGCGCACGGACGTGATGGTGCGCACCGGGGCGGCCGAAGTCTTTGTGGACACGGGGGACGCGGGGCTGCGCCTGGAGGGCGCCGGAGACGGCCGGGCCCTCTCCGGGCAGATTCGCCTGCTCCAGGGCAGCGTGGACTACCTTCTCGCCACCTTCAGGCTCACGCAGGATCACGACAGCTGGGTGGAGATGCGGGGGGACTCCCCGCCGGAGGTGGAATTGTGGGGCGTGGATGACCTGGGCAGCGTCTCGGTGTCCGGGGGCGCGCCCCAGGACGTGCAGGTCCTGCTCCACGCCTGGGGCCCCTTGGGGCAGGTGCAGATGCAGCTGTCGGAAGCCGATGATCCCTCCCTCACCCAGAACCAGCTCGCGACCCTGCTGGGCATGGGCGGGGACGCCGGGGACCCGCGTTCCCAGGGCGGCTTCACGCGCATGCTGGGCGAGGTGCCGGCGAGCTTCCTCACCTCCTGGGGGCGCAAGACGGGCTGGCTGGATGAGGTGGGCCTGAGTTCCCCGGCCATGGACGAGGCCGTGGTTCCGACCCCGGGCGCCGGGGACACGGGCCAGGTGGAGCCCCTGGCCGAGGGGACCCCGGTGAGCTCGACGGCCCGGGCCCTGGCCGAGGTGAGCATGGGCAAATACCTGGGCTCCAAGCTCTTCGTGGGCGTGGACACCCAGATCATACAGACCGACGTCCTGGGCAAAAGCTCGGTGGGCCCCGAGGTCGGCGGCGTGGTCGAGTACCAGCTGCCCGGCAGTTCCAAGCTGTCCGTCCAGCATTCCGTGGACACCAGCGGGCAGACCGACGACCGGGTCATGCTGGAAGGCAGCACCAGTTTCGACAACTATGACCCCAACCGCCGGCGTTGGGACGGAATGGCCACGCCCCAAGCCAGCCCGGCCCCCAGCCCCTCCGGCTCCGGCCTTCCCGCCCCCAGCCCCACTCCCGCGCCCAGCGGAACCCCGGGCCCCTGAAAAGGGGCTGAAACGGGGAAACTTTAGGACTCTGACCACGTCCTTCCTTTACAAAGAGGGGGGGCTTTGCTACACTCCTGCGCTTCGACCCACCCCTGGCCGTAAAGGAAATCCTTTTGAATTCCAGGCACTTTATCTTTTTGGCCGCCCTGGCCTTGCTTGGCCCTGGGCTGGCCGGTTCTTTGGCCGCGGCTGACCTCGGCGGCGGCATAGCCCCCTTTTCGGCCGCATCCGGGGGCGGGGAAATCGTCACCAGCCTGAGCGTGACCGGGGCGGTATCCGTGAGCCCTGAGGACGTCTTGGCGGTGGTCCGCCAGCGCAAGGGCGAGCCCCTGAATGACGAAGTGACCAATGACGACCTGAAGCGCATCTGGAAGCTGGGCAAGTTCCAGGACGTCAGCCTGGACACCGAACCGGGCCCCGGCGGCAGGGGCGTTGAGGTCATTTATCGCGTGGTGGAACGTCCCACGGTCCAGGACGTGCGTTTTTTCGGGAACAAGCAGATCAGCGACGGCACCCTGAAGGACAAGGCGGCCATCAACATCAACGACCCCTATGACCAGGACAAGGTCGCGGCCGCCGTGCGGGCGATCCAGTCCGAATACAAGGACAAGAATTTTTACGCGGCCCAGGTCAGCGTGGACACCCAGCCGGGGACCAAGCCCGGCTACGTGGTGGTGAATTTCCGCGTGTCCGAAGGCAACAAGATGCAGATCGAGCAGATCAACGTCACCGGCAACCAGGTCTTTTCCGCGGACAAGATCAGGGGCGCCATGAAGGACACCCAGGTGGCGGGCTGGTTCACCGGCGGCAGCTACGACCCGGACAAGGTCTTCGACGACTACCAGAACGTGCTGAAGCTCTACGCCAAGGAGGGCTACGTCAAGGCCCGCATCGACGGGGTGAGCCTGGACGCCTGGGGCGACCAGGGCCGCGACGTGGTCCGCAACAGCACGACCTTTGACGAGGCCAACAAGCGCATCGAACTGACGCTCAAGGTCAGCGAGGGGCCGCAGTACCACCTCGGGACCGTGACTTTCGCCGGCAACACGGTGTTCACGGACGCCCAGCTCAAGGCCGCGATGCTGTCCATGCACTCCAAGGACCATGTCTTCAACCAGGACGACTGGAACACGGATCTCGAGACCCTGCGCACCATGTACTCCTCCAAGGGCTACGTCTACGCGTCGATCGAGCCCGATTACACCTGGGACAACGACAACGCGACGGTGTCCGCCAAGCTGACGGTGCAGGAAAGCACCATCGCCTACATCGAGGAGATCCGCATCCGCGGCAACGAGGTGACCAAGGACCACGTCATCCGCCGCGTCCTGATCCTGAAGCCGGGCGACCCCTTCAATTCGGAGGCCGTGAACGCCGACCGGGCCCGCATCAACAACCTGGGCTATTTCGAGCAGGTGACCGTGGACACCCAGCCCGGCAGCGAGATGGACAAGCTGATCCTCATCTTCGACGTGTCCGAGCGCAAGACCGGCACCTTGAGCGTGGGCGCCGGCTACAGCAGCGTCGAAGGCCTGGTGGGCTTCCTGCAGGTGAGCCAGAACAACCTTTTCGGCAACGGCCAGTCCGTCAGCGCCCAGTGGAATTTCGGCTCCGAGACCAACAGCTACAGCCTGTCGTTCACGGAGCCCTGGCTCTTCGACAAGCCGGTGAGCCTGGGCGTGGACCTCTTCAGCACCATGGAGAATTCGGCCTACAACACGCAGGGCTTCAACCTGCAGAGCACCGGCGGCGCCCTGCGCACCGGCTACTCGTTCCTGGGCACGCCCTACAAGGTGACCGGCTCCTACCGCTACCAGACCGACAACATCACCGACGTCCAGGGAAGCATCGTCGGCATCGAGCCCGGCATCACCCACCTCAGCGTCATCACCCCGGGCCTGTCGCGGGACACCCGCGACAACATCTTCAGCCCCTCCACCGGCAGCCTGAACGCCCTTTCCATGGAAGTGGCCGGCGGCTATCTCGGCGGCGACGACGCCTTCGTCAAGCCGGTCTTCGATTCGCGTTATTTCTTCGACACCCCGGCCCTTTTCGGGCAGGATTGGATGCGCAAATTCGTGCTGGGGCTGCACGGGCGCGTGGGCTGGGCGGTGACCTATTCCGACGGCACGGGGGTGAGCGACGTGCCCACCAGCGAACGCTTCTTCATGGGCGGGACCGATACCGTGCGCGGCTATGACGAACGCAGCCTGGGCGCCAGCGGCATCGGCGGCGGCACCTACGAGCTGCTGACCAACGTGGAATACGGCTTCAAGCCGATCCCCCCGGTGGAGCTGCACATCTTCTACGACTCGGGCAACAGCTGGAATTCGCCGTACAACACCTCGGGCGTGACGCCGGGTGAGTCCCAGGCCGAGCTGCCCGGCAACGCCGGCTCCGGCGGCATCAACATCTACAACCCCGCCAACGGCTCCTGGAATTTCCGCGACCTCTATCTCTATCCCAGCGCCGGCGTGGGGCTGCTCTTCACCATCCCCACCTCGGTCATCCAGATACGCCTGGACTGGGGTTACGCTCTCGACCCCGTGGCCCGTTCGGAGGGCGACGTCGAGGGGGGGCGCGTCCACTTCAATATCGGGAACATTTTCTAAGTCCACCCCGCCGCAGGGCCCGGTTCGGCCCAATCCAAGGGAGTTTTGCCATGAAGAGATTCGCAGCCCTCGTCTTCGCCTCGGCCTTGCTGGGACTGACGTCCGCCGCGCACGCCCAGCGCATCGCCTACGTGGACATCAAGAAGGTTTTTGACGCCTACACGGGCACCAAGGCGGCCAAGGACGCGCTCAAACAGAAAGTGGACGACGAAAAGGCCCAGCTGGAGCAGGAGAAGGACGCCCTGGACAAGGAAGCCAGCGACCTGGAAGGGAAGAAGAGCGTCCTGACCGACGAGAAGTACCAGCAGGAGGCCGAGAAGCTGCAGGTCAAGGGCAAGGCCCTGCAGGACAAGTTCCAGGCGGTGACCAACCAGCTGCAGGAGGAGGAAGCCGAGCAGACCTCCCAGATCGTGGACCTCATCAAGGAGGCCGTGGCGAAGGTGGCCAAGCGGGACAAATACGACCTGGTTTTTGAGGCCAGCAACCTGCTTTACGGCGGCGACGACATCACCGCCAGCGCGATTGAGGAAGTCAACCAGCAGTAGGCCATGGCAGAGACGCTGGGCGGCATCGCGGCGTTTTTGAACGTGCAGCTCAGGGGCGACGCCGCCAGGACCGTGGACGGCGTCGCGCCCCTGGACACGGCCGGCCCCGCCGAGATCAGTTTTTTCGCCAACCCGAAATACGCCGCCCAGGCCGCGTCCACGGCCGCCGCGGGGGTGCTGTGCCGGGAGGAGGACGCAAAGCGCCTGCCGGCGGGATGCGCCGCCCTGGTCAGCCCGAATCCGTACCGTGATTTCGCGCGCATTGTGGCCCGCAGCTTCGACCGCCGCCCGAGGGCGGAACCTGGAACCCATGCAACGGCCGTGGTCCACGCCACGGCCGTGCTCGCGTCCACGGCCTGCGTGGGCGCCTGCGCGGTGATCGGCGCGGGGGTCCGGCTGGGCGAGCGCAGCGCGGTGCACGCATTGGCCAGCGTCGGCGCGGATTGCGTCATCGGGGCGGACTGCGTGATCCATCCGGGCGCCGTGCTCTACGACGGATGCCGCCTGGGTGACCGGGTCATCATCCATTCCGGCGCCGTGCTCGGCGCCGACGGCTTCGGCTTCGCTCCGGACCCGCCCCGGGGCTACGTGAAGGTTCCCCAGATCGGATGGCTGGAGATCGAGGACGACGTGGAGATCCAGGCCAACGCCTGCGTCGACCGCGGCGCCCTGGGCCCAACACTCGTCCGGCGCGGCGCCAAGATCGACAACTTGGTGCAGATCGCCCACAATGTCGAGGTCGGTGAGCACAGCGTCCTGGCCTCCCAGGCGGGCATCTCCGGCAGCACGAAGATCGGCAAATGGGTGACTTTCGCCGGCCAATCCGCGGCCGGCGGGCACCTGAAGGTGGGGGACCAGGCCGTGATCACCGGCCAGGCCGGAATCGGCAAGGACGTGCCGGCCAAAGGCATGGTTTCCGGTTCCCCGGCCCAGCCGACCCTGGAGCACCACCGCGGCCTGGCCGAATTGAACCGCCTGTCCGAACTGAGAAAAACGGTAAAAGCCCTCGAGGCCCGCCTGCGGGACCTGGAGGGGCGCATTTCTAAATCCTGAGACCAAGCCCCTTGCCCTACACCAAGCGTCAAAACACCTTGAAGGCGCCTTTTGAGCGCCGCGGTCGCGGCCTGCATACGGGGCGCGAAGCGGTGCTGAGGGCCCTGCCCGCGGCGCCCGGCTCCGGCTTCGTCTTCCGCCGCACCGACCTGCCCGGCGAACCGAAGGTGCGGGCCTCCCTGGAAAAGGTGAGCTCCACCCAGAGGGGCACGGTGGTGACGGACGGGCGGGCCAGCGCGGCGACCATAGAGCACCTGCTGGGCGCCTTGTACGGGCTGGGGCTGGACAACGTCGAATTCGAGATCAGCGGCCCGGAAGTCCCCATCCTGGACGGATCGGGGCTGGAATGGACCGCCGCGGCGCTGGAGGCGGGCCTTCAGGAGCAGTCCGCGGACCGCGCCTTCTTCGATGTGGGCCCCCCCTTCAGCCACGTCGAAGGCGAAAAGAGCTTCACGGCCTCCGCGGGCCCCGGCCTGAGCGTGGCCTACGGCATCGACTACGGGCATGCCGCCCTGGGCCGGCAGCGTTTTGAGCTGGCCCTGGACCCCGAGTCCATCGCCGCTGAAGTGGCCCCGGCGAGGACCTTCTGCTTCGAGCAGGAGGTCGAGGCCCTGCGCAAGGCCGGCCTGATCAAGGGCGGCAGCCTGGATTGCGCGCTGGTGGTGGGCAAGGCCGGCGTGCTCAACGGCCCCCTGCGCTTCAAGGACGAGTTCGTCCGCCACAAGCTCCTCGATTTCCTCGGGGACCTGGCCCTGTCGGGCCGCCGCATGCGCGGCGCCTTTACCCTGGAGCGCGCCGGACACGCCTTCCATATCGAAGCCGTCAAAGCCCTGCTGGCCGCCCAGGCCGGCACCGACCCCGCGAGGACGACGATGAGAGAAGCCAGCCCCCTGCCCATGGACAGCGTCGCGATCCAGCGGCTGCTGCCCCACCGCTACCCCTTTTTGCTGCTGGACAAGGTCACGGCCCTGGAACCCAAGGTGCGGGCCACCGGATGGAAATACGTCACGGTCAACGAGTGGTTCTTCCAGGGCCATTTTCCCGGGCACCCCATCTATCCCGGAGTGCTGATCATAGAGGGCATGGCCCAGTGCGGGGGCGTCCTGATCATGGAGAGCTACCCGGAGACGCAGGGCAAGCTCACCTATTTCATGGGCATCGACAACGCGCGCTTCCGGCGCCCGGTGAAGCCCGGGGACGCGCTGCGCTTCGAGTTGGAGGTCCTCAAGGTGAAGGGCCCGGTGTCGCGGCTGAAGGGAAGCGCCTGGGTGGGCGAGGAGCTGGCCGCGGAGGCCGAGGTCATGTGCATGAGCATCGCCCCGGGCGGGGACTGAGGGGAGGCGGGTATGGAGACGCGCATACATTCTTCGGCCCTGGTGGACCCCTCGGCTGAGCTGGGCCAGGGGGTGGAGGTCGGCGCCTTCGCCGTGGTCGAGGCGGGCGCGCGGCTGGGCGATTTCACCAGCGTCGGCCACCACGCGGTGGTCCACACCGGGTCGAGCCTCGGGTCCAAAAACAAGGTGTTTCCGCACTGCGTGGTGGGCGGCGCGCCCCAGGACCTGAAGTACGCCGGCCAGGCCACCCGCATCGTCATCGGCAACGAAAACATGCTGCGGGAATTCACCACCTTCAGCCGCGGCACGGAAGAGGGCGGGGGGGTGACGCGCATCGGCGACCACAACCTGTTCATGGCCAACACCCACGTGGCCCACGACTGCGTCGTCGGCGACGACATCGTCATGGCCAACTGCGCCACCCTGGCCGGGCACTGCGAGGTCGGGTCGCACGCCGTGGTGGCCGGCCTTTCGGGGATGCACCAGCGATCACGCATCGGCACCTACGCCATGGTGGGGGGCTTGTCGCGCCTGGCCAAGGACGTGCCGCCCTTCAGCATGACCAACGGCTGCGACGAGGTCAAAGTGTACGGCCTCAACAAGCTGGGCCTGAGGCGGCGGAACTTCAGCAGGGAGGACCTGCTGGCGCTTGAGACCGCCTACCGCCTCTACCAGGATCCCCTGCTCAATTTCAGCCAGGCCCTGGCCCAATTGGAGGCCCTCGACCCGATGACCGAGCACGTGAAGGTCCTGGTCGAGTTCCTGAAGACCTCCGACCGCGGTGTCTACCGTTGAGGCCCCTTTTTGCGCCGCGCCTGAGGCTCTGGCCTGGATGGGCGGCCCCAAAAAGGCTAAACTCTTTCTTCACCCTTGTTCCGTTCGCTAGAGGCTGAATTCAAGCTGTGGATGCGCGTTTTCAAAAAACCAGCGGCTGGGAAGCTTTCACCGGCAACGAGCTGATCCTCAAAGGGGCCTTCGAGGCCGGGGTCAGCCTGTTGACGGGTTATCCGGGTTCCCCGGTCGCGGACATCTTCGACGCCGCGGGCAAGCAGGCCGACTATATCCGCAGCCTGGGCATGCTGGCGGAGATCGCCGGCAACGAGGCCCTGGCCGCCGCGCGCCTCAACGGCGCCCAGATGGCGGGCATACGCGCCATGGCGGTGATGAAGTCCGTGGGCTTCAACGTCGCCGCCGACGGCCTGTTCACCGGCACCCTGGCCCTGCACGGCCACCGCGGCGGAGGCGTCATCGTGGTGGGCGACGACCCCTGGAACGACTCCACCCAGGTGCCTCAGGATTCCCGCCGTTTGTCCGACCATTTGCTCATCCCCAGCCTGGAGCCGGCCACCTTCCAGGAAGTGAAGGACTACATCCCGCTGGCCTTCGAGCTGAGCCGCCGCAGCGACCTGTACGTCAGCGTCATCGTCTCCACGAACCTCGCCGACGGAGGCGCGGTGGTGGAGGTGCGTCCGCACGCCCCGCTCCTCGGCTCGGCGCTCCGCCCAGTCAACATCGACTCGTCCATGGTGGACACCACCAAGACCATCCTCCTGCCGTCCCACACGGGCACCCTGGAGAAGGAGGCCTACGAGGTCAAGATGCCGGCCGCCCTGAAGGCTGCCCGCGACCTCGGGATCAACGCCGTGGAGGAGGGGCACGCGGGCGTGCGCCTCGGCTTCGCCGCGGCCGGGCTGACCTATTCCTACCTGCGCGACATGCTGCGCGAGGTCGGGCTGGAGGGGCACTTCCCGATCCTGAAGCTGGGGATGACCTTTCCGCTGGAGCCCGATGCGGTCAAGGACTTCGCCTCCGGCCTCGACGAGATCATCGTCATCGAGAACAAGCGCTCCTTCGTCGAGGCCCAGATCCGCGACCTGCTGGTCCAGGCCAAGCAGGACGGCCGCATCGCGGCGCTGCCGGCGGTGTGGGGCAAGCATTTCCCGGACGGTTTCGAGGGCATCCCGGCCGAGCACGGCATCAACCCGAGCGTCCTGCTCAAGCGCCTGGGGCCCTTCCTTAAGAGCCGCGGCTTCGACACCGAGGGCATCAGCAAGAGCCTGGCGCGCGTGATCGAGGCCTCCACCCTGCCGCTGGACATACCGGCGCGCACGGCGACCTTCTGTTCCGGCTGCCCCCACCGCGATTCCAGCGACGTTTTCCTGGAGCTGGCGAAGGACCTCAAGGACCCCGAGTACATGCGCGCGACCCACAAGCGCGAGCCGATGGACCTCATCTTCCACGGCGACGCCGGCTGCTACAGCATGCTTTTCCTGCCGCCCAACGAGCGGCTGATGCAGAACTACAGCGGCATGGGACTGGGCGGCGGCACGGCCGCGGGCCTGGACGCATTCGCGGTCAACAAGGCCGTGTCCTTCATCGGCGACGGCACCTTCTTCCACAGCGGGCTCGCCGCGATCAGCGACAGCATCAAGAACAACGCCGACCTGCTCTATGTGGTCCTGGACAACAAGACCGTCGCCATGACGGGCCACCAGCCCCACAACGGCACGGACACGGACCTGATGGGCGGGCCCACCTACGCCCAGGACTGCGAGCAGGCCCTGCTGGGCCTGACCCGCGGCAGCGAAATCCCGGTGGTGCGCCTCGACCCCGAGAAGCGCGAGGAGTACCGGGCCGCGCTGGAGGACCTGGTCCTCATCGACGGGCCCAAGTTCCTCATCGCCGACAAGGAGTGCGGCATCACCTACCACCGCCGCCGCCGCCGCGACGCCGCGATGGAGGAGAAGGCCCACGGTTTCGTGGCCAAAGAGGAGCACGTCCTCGTCAACCAGGACGCCTGCGAGCATTGCCTGGAGTGCACGATCAAGACCGGCTGCCCGGGCCTGGATTTCGTGGAGACGCTGCACGGGCCCAAGGTCGACACCCACGCCAGCCATTGCGTGGCGGACGGCGCCTGCGCCCGCATCAAGGCCTGCCCCAGCTTCGAGGGCGTCACCGTCCGCCGCAAAGGCAAGCCCGTGCGGCCCGCCCTGCCCACGGCCGAGGGCCTGCCCGAACCCGCGGTGGCGCCGCTGGGCCCCGACGGCCTGTGGCGCGCCTACATGGCCGGCATCGGCGGCATGGGCATCGGGTCCACGACGGCGGTGCTGGTGCGCGCCACCCAGGCGGCCGGCCTGCACGTGCAGTTCTGCGACAAGAAGGGCCTGGCCATCCGCAACGGCGGCGTGTATTCCCACATCACCATCACCGCCAAGCCGATGATCGTGTCGCCGGTTCTGCCCTACGCCACCGCCGACCTGCTGGTCGGCATCGACCTGCTCGAGGCCGCGCGCGGCCTGGACGCGCGAACCAACCTGCGTGTGGCCTCGCCCCTGCGCACGGCCAGCGTGGTGAACACGGCCAAGAATCCGACCATCAAGACGCTGATGGGGCGCGACGACTTCTCCACGGAAGAACTGGAGGAGGCCCTGCGCGGGCGCACCATGCCGGGGGCCTACTTCTCCGCCGACGTGTCGGCCATGGCCCAGTCCTACCTCGGTTCGACGCTCTACGACAACGTCCTGCTCATGGGCGTGGCCCTGCAGCGCGGCCTCCTGCCCCTGAGCCTGGACAACCTGGTGACGGGCCTGAAGAACTCCTTCTCGGGGCTGGCCCTGCAGCGGAACCTTCAGGCCCTGACCCTGGGCCGCGACCTGGCCGTGCACCCGGAGCGCTACGGCGTGGTGGCGCACGAGACCTTGGCGGCGTTTTTGGAGAAAAAAGAGGGCTATCTGCGCCGCCTGGCCTCGGGCGCGGCCGCGGCGGCCTTCACGGAACAGCTCGTCCGTGCCTTCGCGGCCTGGCCCGTGGAGGACGACGAGGAGCGCAAGCACCTGGCCCTGTGCCTCTACGAACTGGCGCTGTATGAGGACACCAAGTTCGCGGAGTCCTATCTCAAGATGGTCCTGGACGTCGCGGCCAAGGATTCCGCCGCCACGGGCTGGGCCGCCACGCGCGCCGTGGTGCGGGGCTTGTACAAGGTCCTGGCCATCAAGGACGAGGTCTGGGTGGCCCACCTGCTCACCAGCCCCGAGAAGTACGAGCGCGACGCCGCGCGCTTGGGGCTCGACCTGGCCCGCGGGGACTCCGTGGAATACCGGCACTTCAACCGCCCGCGCTTCGAATTCCTCGGCTTCAAGTTCGAGTTCGACCTGGTTTCGCGGGACTGGATGCTGAACATCATGAAGCACGCCAAGTTCCTGCGCCCCCTGATGCCGGCCTGGCACCGCCGCGACCGGCAGTTCCGGGACTGGTACATAGGCCTGGTGAAGGACTGGCCCGGGGGGCCGGATCCGCGCTGGCTGGAGCTGCTGAGCCTGACCGCGGACGTGAAGGGCTACCGCGAGATCCGCTACAAGGGCGTGGACAAGGCCCTGGCCCGGGCCGCGGAGCTGCGCAAGGCTTTGGCGTGAGCGGGCAGGGCCAGCGGGAAACCGTCGGCCTGATCGCGGGGAACCGGACCCTGCCCTTTTTGTGGGCGCGCAGGGCGCGGGAAAGCGGGCTGAGGGTCGCGGCCCTGGGCTTCAGGGAGGAGACCGACCCGAAGCTGGCCCGCGAGGTGGACGCCTTTGAGATGGTTTCTTTGGGCGAATTGGGCAGGTTATTGAGGTTTTTCAGGGTCCAGGGCGTGCGCCGGGCCGTGATGCAGGGCCAAATCCAGCACAAGCAGATCTACAAGAACATCAAGGCGGACCTGCGCGCCAAATGGCTGCTGACGAAGCAGGCCCTTTTTGTGCGCGATTTCCGCACCGAGGCCATTTTGGGCGCCCTCGCCCGCGAACTGGAGGGCCACGGCGTGCACCTGGAGCCCGCCACCTGGCTCATGGAGCCTTGGCTGGCGCCGGCGGGCCGCATGGCCGGGCCCAAGCCCTCCTCGGCCCTGGCGCGCGACGTCGCCTTCGGAACGCGGCTTGCGCGGGAACTGAACCGCCTCGACCTGGGCCAGACCGTGGTGGTGAAGCGCCAAAGCTGCGTGGCGGTGGAGAGCATCGAGGGCACCGACGCCTGCATCGCCCGCGCCGCCAAGCTGGCCGGACCGGGCTGCGTGGTGGTGAAGCTGGCCCGGCCCAAGCAGGATATGCGCTTCGACCTGCCGGTGGTCGGCCCCAGGACCTTCAAGGTGCTGGCCAAGGCGGGAGCCGCGGCCCTGGTGCTGGAGGCGGGGAAGACCCTCTTCCTGGAGAAGCCGGAGTGCCTGGCTTTGGCCGGCGGGATGAAGCTGGCGGTGCTGGCGGTTTGATTTTTTGAGGCGCCCGGGCCTTTAGTTTTGACCGGAAGAGTCCACCGGGTTATGCTCTGAACCGTGAGCCCGACAAAGCAGGGAATCCCCCGCTTTGCCGGGCTTTTTCTTTTTTCTAGCTACCCCTACTTAGTTGTAGTATAACAAAGTAGGGGTAGCTGGAAGTCCTCTTACAAAGGATTGATCCAATGACACCCCCAGGGGAACCTCTGACGATCGGTAAAGGAAACGAAAGATTCAAGAAAGCGTTGGCTGATTATGGCCAGAATGGATTTGTCGGATTGGAAAATCAAATCGAGTCCGCCATCGTGAACCAGATCCCTGGCGAGACAGAGCTCCTTTGGGAGAAAAAGGGAAAAGGCCAGGTGTCACGAGGCTATATTTCCACTGTGGAAAGCTGCAATGAGTCCGGAAAAACCGCTGTTTTCTCGGTCCATTTTGTAGCGTGCAACGATATGCGATCCCCGACTTTGTTGACATTCGGGTCGATCGATGAAAAAGAAAAGGCAGCCCTTGCGGAACTGTTTGGAGGGCAGCGCATCAATGGAGGCAGGCCATGAGGCTTAAAAGATACAGATCTACAGCCACCGCCCAGGACCGCGAGGAGGCCCTCCAGTTGCTCGCTTCGATGTCCGACGAGCATGGCGCCAAACCGTTTCAGGGACGCCTGGTGTATGGTGCCAAAAGTATCAAGGCATTGCGCCAAACGCTGGGACTGACACAAAAAGGATTGGCGAAACTTCTGATGGTGGTGCCGGGAGCTGTTGAGAGTTGGGAGCAAGGACGGCGTGTTCCGGATACTGGGCGTATGGCGATGATCCATCTTTTGACGAGGCACCCTAAGGAGTTCAGACCTTTATTGGAATTGGCCGTGAAGGAACTGGTGCCGGAGAAGTCAAAGGCATTGGTCAAGTAGCCCAAGGCCCCTGGCTGACACGCTTCCGGGAAATCTATTAAAAAGAGGGATGTTCATGAAAAAATTAATGGTGGTTTTGGGCGCGTTTTTGATCCTGATCGGCTTAGCCTGGATCGGACAAGGAACCGGCCGGTTCCCTTATCCTGCGGGCAACATCATGAATAACAACATGGCTTGGGCCTACCGCGGGACGGGTTTGGCGGTGTTAGGAATCATTCTTGTCGTGTTTTCGCGCAAGCGTGGAAAAAAGTAAAAATTTGGTACGGGTTCGTTTTTGATAGGGGCGGAATAAAGGCGCGATCGACGACATAAGGTGCTGTGGGGATAAGTGCTGCGCCGCCCGGCCAGGGATGCGCTTCCCCGCAGGAGGTTCATCGATGAAGAAATTCATGAGCGCGGTGTTTCTAGGGCTCTTTTTTCTCAAGGTCGCGCCCCTGTCCGCCGAGGTCATCGTGGCGGTCCCGGGGATAGAGGTCGGCCATCCTTACCATCACCGGCACCACCACCACCACTGGCATCGGCGCCACGAAATGCACGGGGGCCCCACCCTGATCATACATCCCTGAGGGATGCGGTCGGCCCGGGCACCTACGGGTCGCCGGATTCAGGTCCGTTTTAGCCGCCCGCCCGGGTTTTGGATGCCCGGGCGGGCGCTACCATCTCCACCCTTGGACACCCGACGAGGCCCCTTTTGAGCGCCGACGCCAATTCCTTCGGCCCTATCCCCGGCTGCCGATCCTGGACAGCCACGCGCGGGCGGGTTTGTCCCACACGGAATTCAACCAATGTGCCGCCATCACGAAAGCGAACATCGCCACCGCCGCGATCAAAAACGAGGGGCTGAAACCGAATTTGTTCAATACCCAATGGATGAGCATCGCGACCTCAAAATGGATCATGTAGATCCCGTAGCTGGAATCCCCTATGAAATCCAGGAAGCCGGATTGCATCCCTTGGGGCGGCTCGACCACCGTGGCGAACAGGACGCAACAAGGCAGGACCAGCAAAACGGCGGCCAGGTCGAACAAAGGCGACAGTGATGGGGGCGGGATCGCCCCCATCACGCAGAACGCCGCCAGCAGGATCACCCACGGGTTCAGTTTGGGTATCCGGGATTTGTCCATGTCATGGATGAGCAATCCGACGCTGAAGGAATAGAGCACGCGGAAAATCCCCATGTCGATTTGAAGCCAACTTCCGCCCCCGTCGAGGCTGGTCGAATGGCCCAGATAGATGAGGCCGGCGGCGGCGAAAATCGCGGTCATCCCCAAGCCGGCAGATTTGAGCCAGCTTCGCGTCCCGACCCAGAAAAAATTCACCAAGAGCTCGTAGAACAGGGACCAGGCCTGGTCCACGAAAGGGAATAAACGCGCCATGAAAGGGGAGGGCAGCATGAAGACGGCGAAGATCAGCGATCCGATGAAACCGCCCGGGGTCCAATGGACGGAATTGATCTTGAAGAAGCACAAGTAGATCAGCGTCATCGCCAGCGAACCCACCAAGGAAATAAAATAATACGGATACAGGCGGATAAAGCGGATTTTGAGGAAATTGGACGTGGTCAGTCCTTGGGACAGGCGGGCCGTGTAGGCCTCGGCGAGGACCACCCCGCTCAACACGAAGAACAAGTCCACGGCCAGATAGCCCTTGGTGAAAAACGCGCCCGGAAAGACCTTGAAGCAGTAAAAATGATAGGCCATGACAACCAGGGCTCCCATGCCCCGCAGTCCGTCCAAGGTCCGATACCTACGCATTGGGATTCTCTTCGTTTAGCGCAGCCGCCGGCCAAGACGCGCCGGGTGCGGGAGGACTTTACCGGTTCACTTTCCAAAGCACCATCGTCCCCACCACGGCGAAGACAAGGTCACCCAGCCACGCGCTCAGGACGATGGGCAGCGCGCTGCTGGTGCCCAGGCTCACGCCCACCTGGATGAAAACCAGGTAAAGCATGCCGCAGCTCAGGGAGACCACCAGGCCCACGGCCGCGCCGGTGAGGGCGCGTTTGCCGGAGGGGAAGAGGTAGGGAAGCCCCACGCCCAGCAGGGCCAGGATGAGGCAGCTGAAGGGGTAGCTGAGGCGCACCTGCATGCACACCCTTTCCTGGCGGTCGTCGGCGCCGGTTTCCCGCAGGCGGTCGGCCACGGATTTCAGCTCGGCGATGCTCAATTGCATCAGGTCCTCGACCCGGCGGTCCAGGTCCACCATGAAGTCGTCCGGGTTGGCGCCGAGATCCTCGGCCTTGCTGTCGAAGAAATGGATGGATTTTTCGCGCCCTTTCGCGTCGAAGACGCGCTCCACGCCTTTGCCCAGCAGCCAGCGGTCGTCCGCCTGCCAGTGGGCCCCCGCGGCGTCCAGGCGGCTCTGGGGCTGCCCGTCGCCGTTGTAGCCCATGACGATGAGGGGCCCCAGGGTCCCCCCCTGGGCGTCGAAGGTGGTGGTGTACATCTGGCGCCCGCCCGGCAGGTTCTTGGCCATGTGGTCCCGCCAGGGCTCGTCCCAGTCCACGTTCCTCTTTTCGATCTGGACCTTCTGTATATAGCGGGCGCGGGCGCTGGCGGCCGGAACCACGGTCTCGCTGACGAGGAGCAGGCCCAGGCTGATGGCCAGGGCCGCGGCCAGGATCGGCAGGGCCACCCGCATCCGGCTCACGCCCCCGGCGCCCATGGCGGTGAGTTCGCTGCCCCGCGCCAGGCCGCCCAGGGAGATGAGCGTGGCGAGCATGACCGCCACCGGCACCACCTGGGTCACCAGGTAGGGGATCTGGAAGACGTAGAACAGGGCCACCTGGGCGCCGGTCGGGTGCCACTCCCGCAGGCGCGGCAGCTGGTCGACCATCTGGACCATCAGCACGAGCGAGGCCAGGCCGGCCACCACCAGGGCGAGCGGGGAGAGGAATTCGGAGAGTATGTAGCGGTCGAGTTTTTTCACGCCTGCCCCACGCTCAGCCCCGCCCGAAGGCGAAGAAGCCGCGTTCCTTGAATGCGCTCCAGCCCGCCCACAGGGCCACCAGCCCCATGACGAAGTTGGGGATCCACATCGCCAGCCAGGCCGGCATGCGGGCGTCGTCGCCGTAGGTCTGCCCCAGGCTCAGCAGCAGGTAGTAGGTGAAGATGAGGCTGATGGCGAACACGAAGCCCATCATGCGCCCGCCCCTTCGCGTCAGCGTGCCGAGGGGGAAGCCGCAGAGCAGGAAGAACAGGCAGGCGAAGGGGATGGCGATTTTCTTGTACATCTCCGTGAGCCAGTGCGCCCGCCGGGGGTCGGCGGGCGCCATGGCCGACGCGCTCCTGTCGATCTCCCGGATCGTCATCTCGGAAGGGTCGCGGTCGCTGTCGCGGATCTGGCTGAGCGCGCCGCCCAGGTCCAGGTCGAAGCGGCTGTACTGGTAGGCCAGTGTGGTGAGGTTCTCGCCGCGGTCCCCTCCCAATATCTGCAGGGTTCCGTCGTAGAGGTCCAGGAACACGCGGTAGCCGGAGGGGTCGCTGTGCAGCTTGCCGCGGCGGGCGCGTATCCACTGCAGGGCCTGGCCCGGCTGCTCCAGGCGGATGATGGTAACGCCGCGCAGGTCCTTGCTTTCCGGGTCCTTGGAATCGACGTAGACGAGTATGCCCTCGAAATCCTTGATCCAGATCTTCTCCTGCAGGGCCACGTCGCTGCGCTGGTTCAGCACCTCATAGAAGAGCACCTTGTAGGCTTCGTTGAAGCGCGGCAGGGCGGTCTCGTTGAACACCAGCATGCCCAGGCTGAAGACCAGGCCGACCGCGATCATGGGCGCATACAGGCGGCTCAGGCTCACGCCCCCCGCGCGCAGGGCCACCAGTTCCATGTCGCTGGCCAGGCGGCCCAGCGCCATCAGGACGGCGACCAGCAGGCTCATGGGCACGGTGATGGCGAAGGTGGCGGGCACGATGTAGGCGACCAGGCGGAACACCACGCCCAAGGGCACGCCGTTTTTCAGGACTAGGTCGACCAGGTTCAAAAGCTGCCTCGTGAGCAGCAAAAAGCTGATGACGCTCAGCGCCATCCCGAAGGGAAGGACCATTTCGGCCAAAAGATAACGGTATATGCGCGGCATGGGGGCTATCATCACCAAGAAAGCGTTTAAAATCAAGGAAATCATAGGTTTCGTAAAATGAAACACTAGGTGCACCAGGCAAGATTTGTTTTGCCCCGTAAAGCGGCTGCATGGTAAATTGTGCTAAAGCCTCCCTAGGGCGATTTCAATCGGAATGGAAACCTCAGGAGCACCACCCATATGAGCGAGACCGCAGTGGCAAACCAAGTTTTTGACAAAGTCATGGAAGGTGCTTCACCCGAGGTGCGTGGCATTGTGGAAGACGCCCTTAAGATTTTCGGCAAGGACCCGGCCACCAACCCGGCCTTCACGGACAAGGTCAAAAGCGACCGCCTGCGCAAGGCCTTCGACTCGCTCACCCGCTCGCTGATCGACCGCATCGAATCCCTGAACGAAAACCAGATGCTGTTCCTGTGCACGGGCGCCCTGGCGGACCAGGTGGACCTGGGCGAAGGAAGCATCACCCTGCTGGACCGCGGCATCTACGACGCCCTGCTGGAAGCCTACAGGGACGTGCCCTCCAAGCTGCCGGAGCAGGCCGACTACGTCTACACCGCCTGGGACCGCGCGCGCATGATCGCCGCCGACGAGCTCTACGCTCTCGATCCCCAGCAGGCCGGCAAGCGCCGCCCCAAGAAGGAGGCCGCGGACCCCTCCCAGGACCCGAAGCTGGCGCGCGAGACCGCCATCGGCCGGCGCAACGCCTGCGTCAAGGACCTGGAAGCGGCGATGCCCAGCCTCCAGAAGCTGTTCGAGGCCGCCCAGACCGTGGATTCCACGGCCGCGGGCAAGGCCCTGGAGTGCATGAAGAGTTTCACGGACCAGGCCGGGGGCCGCGCGCCGGAGGCCGTGGGCTCGGCCAAGATGGACCTGGACCGCGAAGTGCTCAACGCGGCCCCGACGCTGAAGACCTACGCCGAGGCGGCCGCCACCAACCTCCTGAAGATCCGCCAGTTGGCGGAGAAGTACGGCCCGGTCCTGGCCGAGCTGCGCAAGACCCTGCGGGAGATCGAGGCCCTGAACGCGGTCAAGACCGACTCCATGCGCAAGCGCTTCGTCACCTTCGACATCGACCGCGTGGCCAAGATCAAGACCGACTTCGGCTACACCGGCGGCTTCGTCGCGGCCACCGCCGAGAACTCGGCCAACCGCGTGGCCACGTCCAGCTCGCGGGTGCTGCTCAACAGCCACCTGAACATGGAGCAGGACCCCCTCCGCAACCAGCTGTGCACGCCGGAAAACGTGCACGCGGCCATGCAGAAGATCCTCGCGGTGCACGTCAACGCCTTCCCCAAGAGCCCCAGCGGGGCCTTCCAGATACCGCCCGTCATCATCGAGCCCGTGCGTAACGTGGTGGACTGGCTGGAGGACCGCTTCATCATGTCGGCCGTCTCAGGCGAGATCATGCGCAAGGGGCCGCACTTCAGCCTCAGCCCGCTGGAAGCCCAGGTCATGAAGGCCATCGGCATGTACCTGTCGAAGGACTCCATCTACAACTTCCGCGGGGAGCAGAACGCGGGAACCTTCATGGGCGACTATTCCGGCAAGGTGGAAAAGAGCGCCAAGGTGGTCTTCGCCGGCGCGGACAAGAAGATGACCATGGTGGCCAGCGCCAAGCAGGTGGACGCGGCCGGGCGCGAGCAGGCCGTGTCGGACTACATCGAGTTCGTGTTCAACGTGCTGAACGGCCTCATGCCCAACCCCAAGATGAGCAAGCGCCGCATCGCCGTCCTTCTGCGTTACGTCATCATCAAGGACCTGCAGTTCACCGTCATTTTGATGCTGCGTTACGCGGCCATGACGGAGCTGCAGGAGGTGCGCGAAAGCCTGATGAAGCACGTCCAGAACAACTACAACGAGGCGAAGCGGCTGGTCGAGGAAAGCTGGAACGACGAGCAGGTCCCCCGCGTCCTCGGCCCCAAGCCGACCCAGTTCATGCAGAAGATGTTCGGCTAAGGCCAAGAAGGCCTTTATCAGGGCCGCGTTTGGCCCTATCATGTCCGTATGGAGCCCTTGGCAAACCCATCCAGCGTCGCCCAAGCAGCCGGCCGCGGTCTGAACCCGCGCCGGCTGCTGGTCTTGGCCGCGGCGGCGCTTTTTTCCACATTGTTCCTTTGGCGCAGCGATTTCTTTTGGAACGCGCTGTCGCCCGTGACCAACAAGGCCGTCCTCTACAGGCTTTCCGGCCAGACCAAGGTGGATCCCCTGCTTCTGGCCGCCATCGTGCGGGCCGAGAGCGGCTTCGACCCGGCCGCCCAGTCCTCCCGGGGCGCCCTGGGGCTCATGCAGCTCATGCCCGCCACCGCGCGGCAGATGGCCGGTGAGCTCAAGTTCAACTACCAGGACCAGGACGACCTCTACACCCAGGACATAAACCTGACCCTGGGAGCCTTCTATTTCGCCCGCCAGCTTAAAACCTTCCACGGCAACCTGGTCCTTGCCCTGGCTGCCTACAACGCCGGCCCGGCCAAGGTGCTGACCTGGGGGCTGTCCACCTGGGGGCGCGACCAGGATGACCTGATCGCGGCCATCCCCCTGCCGGCGACGCGCTCCTATGTCCGGCACGTGCTTTGGTATTACCGGCAATTCAAGAAGCTTCAGTCCGTGAAGCGTTTCCTCAACGGCGATTCCCAACTGTGATCCTGTCCGCATTGAGCCTTTGCCTGGCCCTCGGCGCGCCCCTGCAGGCCGGCCCCGTCGTGACCCCCCCTCCCCAGGACAGCCCCGTGGCCGCGTCTTCCGTGTCCGCGTCCGCCGCCCCCCTGTCCGAGTCCGGCGCCGCCGGCGGCGTTTCCGGGTCGGCCAAGGCCCTGTCCCAGGCCCGTTTGGACTATGCCCAAGGACGTCCGGACGCGGCCTTGGCCGAACTGGAGGGCGCGGACGCCCTGCCGAGGGACGCGTCGATCCAGCCGGAATGGCTGTATTGGCGCGGCCAGAGCCGCCTCGCGCTGAAGCTCTGGGGACCGGCTGAGGAGGATCTCCGGCAATTGAGGGCCTTGTGGCCCGGCGACCCGTATGCGGAAGCCGCCGAACTCGGGGTGGCGGATTGCGAGGCCGCCCTGAGGGAGGATGACGCCGCCGGCGAGTCCTACAGCGCCGTGGCCCAGGGCAAGGGGGCCTTTGTGGCCCAGGCCTTGTGGGGCCTTGGGATCCTGCGCCTGCGCCAGGGGCGCCTGGACGAGGCCCGCGGCGCCCTGGTCGCCCTGAGGACCGACTATCCGGAGAGCTTTGAGGCCCAGTCCGTGGGCGGACAGCTGGATAAAATCGCGGCACTCCGGCGCCGCCAGCCCCCCGCCCCGCTTGCGGCGCGCCTGCGGGGCCGCTGGAGCGTGCAGGTGGGGGCCTATTCCAGGCTGCGCTGGGCCTCGGACTTGGCGCGGCAACTGCGGCGCCACCACTTCAGGGTGAAAGTGCACCGGAAAAATCTGGACGGACGCGTCCTCTATCTGGTCCAGGTCGGCCCCTATGGGGCCCGCTCCTCAGCCGCCGCCGCCGCGGAGATCCTGCAGAGCAGGGAAAAGCTCCCCTACAATCTTGTCGCGGAATAGCCATGCCCTTGCGCGCGTACCATTTGTGAAGGCCCTCCGCCGCAAGCGCGTCAGCATCGTTGCCAGCCTGCGTTACGGCCTGCGCCTGACCCTGCGCCACATGCATTCCCTGGTGCCTGGGACGGTGGCCTTCTATCTTCCGGAGCTCTTCGCCCGTTACGGTCTGACCGCGCCGGGCGGGGAAGTGGCGTCCACGGTGTTCAAGGTCTTGGTGGGCTGCTGGCTGCTCTGGCACGCCCTGAAGCTGAGCGACCGTGAGACGCGCTCCAGCCGCTTCCACGAACCCGTGCTTCCGGCCCCCGGCTATCTCGGGCGTTTCCTAGGATCGACCCTTCTGTTCTGGGGCGTGCTGGGCCTGACCCTTTGGCCCGCCTGGCGCCTGGCCTCGGGCACCTGGGGGGCGGACCCCGGAGCGGCGGCCTGGCTGTATCGCCCCTGGTTGTGGACCGGACCCCAAGCCTTGACCGCGGCCTGGCTGGCCCTGGCGTCCCTGCCCGCCGGGTTGTGGACGGTCTACGGCTGGTTCCACGGCTATTACGTGGCCGACGAAGGCCAGGGGCCCTGGGAATCCATGCGCAGCAGCTTCAAGGCCGTGCGGGGGGCCTTCTGGCCCTGCGTGCTGTTCCTGGGGGTGATCGCGGTGGTGAACGCGCTCGGCCTGGCCCTGTGGGTGGTGGGCGTGTTCTTCGCGTTCCCGGTGACCCTGATGGCGACGACCTACGTGCATTTGGAATTGAAGCGCCAGACCCCGGAATTGAAAAAAGCGGGGCCAGGGAAGCCCAAGCGTTAGCACAAAAATTTTTTCACTTAATTTTCGTAAGTGTTCGGTGAATCAGTCAGGGGCGGACGGCCCGCGCTTACCGAGGTCCAGGGCCGCCCCGGGGCCACGGCCCCTGCCATCGAAGCCCAGCTCCGGAAAGCTCCTGGCTGCGTACACCTGTTCCCCCGTTCACTTGGCCTTCCTCACGACACGGACGTGGGAGACCGTCTTGGACGGGGTGAATTCGCTCACCTCGTAGCGTTCGTCCAAGCCGCCCAACCCTTCAAAGATCCGTTCTCCGTTGCCAAGCAGTATCGGGGCCAGGACCAGGTGCATCTCATCCACCAGGCCGGCCTTCAAGTACTGGCGCAGGGTCTCGGCGCCCCCTCCGATGCGGACGTCCCTCCCCTTTGCCGCGGCGAAAGCCTGCTTCAGCGCAGATTCGATGCCGTCGCTGACGAAGCTGAAACTGGTTCCGCCCTCCATGTCGAAGCTCGAATGTTGGTGATGGCTGAGCACGAAGACGGGGTGGTGGTAGGGCGGGTTGGGGCCCCACCAGCCTTTCCACTCCTCGTCGGGCCAGGGGCCGCGCTGCGGGCCGAACATATTGCGACCCATGATCGTGGCGCCCACATTGTCGTCGGCGCGGACCAGGAAGTCGTTGTCGAGGCCCTCGGCGCCGTCCGCTCGGCCGAGCATCTTGGCGAAGAATTTCGTGGCGAAGGCCCACTCCATCAGGCGCAGACCGTCCTTGCCGAAGGGGGCCTCCAGGGTCTGGCCCTTGGCCGCGGAATAAGCGTCCAAGGAGATGGTAAAGCAGCGGGCGACAAGTTTAGGCATGCTGGATCCTTGAGCGGGGTTCAGTCACGACGCGCCATCTTCGAACAGCCGGAGACGGCCTGCGGGCTCACGGCCCCTATAGGTCCACCAAAGGCGGGTTCTCCGCCGGATTGTCCCCCCGGTACTTGTGCTGCCCCAGGCGCTGGGCGGAATAGATCCCCGCGTGCCCCGAGAACAGGTAGCTGGCCACGCAGGCCAGGCCGGCGAAAACGCCCGCCTGGGGGCCGAACAGCTCGAAGGCCATGAAGGTGGAGGCCAGGGGCGTGTTGGCCGCGCCCGCGAAGACGGCCACAAAGCCCATGCCGGCCATGAGCGGCGCGGGCAGGGCCAATAGGGGCGCCAGGGCGTTGCCCAGGGTGGCGCCTATATAGAACAGGGGCGTGACCTCGCCGCCCTTGAAGCCGGCGCCCAGGCTCAGGGTGGTGAACAGGAATTTCCCGAGGAAGTCGAAGGGCCGGACCTGCCCGCTGAAGGACTGGGCGATAGCCGGGAGGCCCAGTCCGAGGTAGGCGGTGGAGCCGAGGGCGGCGGTGCCCATGAGAACCACGCAGCCTCCCCAAAAGGGCCGCATGGGGGCGTAGGGGACGAGCCGCTTGGCGAAGGCGGACAAGGCGTGGGTCGTCCTGGCGAAGGCCATGGCCACCAGGCCGAAGGCCGCGCCGGCCGCCAAGGCCTTTGCCATCCCGTCCAGGCCGAAATCCGGGACCGGCCCGATCTGGTAGACGCTGTGGTGGATGCCCCAGGCCTTGGTCACCAGGTTGGCGCAGAGGGAGGCCACGAAGCAGGGGAAGATGGCGTTGTAGCGGAGTTTGCCGATGGACAGGACCTCCAGGCCGAAGAGGGCGCCCGACATGGGCACCCCGAAGATGGAACCGAAGCCGGCGCTGATGCCGCACATGATGAGGATGCGCCGCTCCTCGGGATCCAGGCGCAGGGGCAGGGCCAGCTGGTCGGCCAGGGTGCCCCCCATCTGCACGGCGCTGCCCTCCCGGCCGACCGAGGCGCCGAAGAGGTGGCTGGCCACCGTCCCAAGGAAGATCATCGGGGTCATGCGCCGGGGCAGGCGGGTCCGGGGGTCGTGGATCTCGTCGATGAGGAGGTTGTTCCCGCGCTCGACGTCGCGCCCGTATTTCAGGTAGAGCCAGCCGACCGCGAAGCCGGCGGGGGGGAGCCCCAGCAGGATCCAGAGGTGGGATTCGCGCCAGGCGGTGGCCCAGTCCAGGGAGGCGAGCAGGGCGGCCGAAGCGCTGCCGGCGGCCACGGACACGGCCAAAGCGATCAGCAGCCATTTGAGCAAATAGGCCAGCATGGGGACTGTTTCGGAAAAATGTTTTGTCGGGGTGTTCATGGACTTCCACCTCCTCATGGCACAAAGGGTTTCAGGGGGTAGAAGTTATCAGCGTCAAGTCGGACGACCCAAGGCGGTTTCAGGCGAACTTCATCACCTTTGAATTTCGTCCATTTATACCTAAACGCAATGCGCTAGGCAAGCCCCTTCGCCGGGACTAGAATCCTCCCACTGCTCCCTGGTGCGCGGCTACGGCGACGGAACCGCGAGAATAGGGAAGCCCGTGAGAAGCGGGCGCGGTGCACGCCACTGTAAGCGAGGGGACCGACCCTTGTGAGCCAGGAGACCTGCCCGGGAGCTGGACCGTCTTCCTCCGTGCGCTGGGGCAGCGGCTCTCCGGGTCTTTTTTCGGGACAGGGGACGCTGCCGACAGCGTCCCCCTTTTTTTTGCGGACCCATGCGCCTCAGCAACGTTTCGCGCCCGCCTTTCGAGAAGCACACCCAATGGGCCGATGGCCCCCCCACCAAAATCCTTTTTGTGCGCCACGGCGAGACCGACTGGAACGTCAGGGGCGTCATCCAGGGCTGGAAAGGCGCGGGCCTGAACAGCCTGGGACTGCGCCAGGCCAGCCTCGCGGCGAAACGGGTCAAAGGCATGGACCTGGACATCAGCGTGGTGCTTTGCTCGGACCTCAAGCGCGCCCGCCAGACGGCCCAGACCCTGGGCAAGGCCGTGGGCGTCAAGGTCAAGGCGCGCAAAGACCTGCGCGAACGCCGCTTCGGGACCTGGGAGGGCCTCACCATCGGCCAGGTGCTGGAGCGCTTCAAGCTGGGCAAGGACGCGCGCCAGGACCCTTTCCTGGCCTTTGATCCGCGCGGCGGCGAGAGCATGACCGTGTTCGCCGGGCGCATGGACCGCTTCCTCAAGGCGGTGCTGAAGGAATACAAGGGCCGCACCGTCGCGGCGGTCACCCACGGCGGGCCCGTGCGCATCTGCTCCTGCCTGGCCACGGGCATCTCCCCGCAGCGGTATTTCCTGCTGGGACGGCCGGGGAACGTGAGCCTGACCGTGCTGGCCCACCAGGGCGGAGTGTGGTGGGTGGAGCTATACAACGACATGGCCCACCTGGAGGGCGCCGGCCCCAAGTCCAAAGGCCCCAAAGCCGCACGCGGGCCCAAGGCCAAGGGCCGGGGGTGAACCTGACCCTGGCCTTCATCGGCGGCATGCGTTCGGGCAAGAGCGCGCTCGCCCAGCGCCGTTTCAGCGAAGAGCTGGCCGGGCAAGGCCTGCGTTCGCCCGCATACCTGGGGACCCTGCTCGCGGATGCGTCCGAAAAGGACGGGGAGATGGACAGGCGCATAGCGGCGCACCGCGCGGCAAGGCCCGCGGCTTGGGCCTATGTCGACGTTGGACAGGACCTGCCCGGCGCCGCGAAACGCTGCCTCGAAGCCGGGCACGACGCATGGCTCCTGGACGGGCTGGGCGCCTGGGCTTCCTTGCGCCTGTCGCAGGCGCAGGCGGCCATGGCCGAATGGGAGGCCTTCATGGCCAGCGCCCGTGAGGTGCCGCTGCTGGTGCTGGTGCTGGACGAGGTCGGTTTGGGCGGGGTCCCGGGCCATCCCGCGGCGCGGGCCTTCGCCGACCTCAACGGCCTCTTGAACCAGTCCGCCTGCAAAGGGGCCGCGGAGGTTTGGGGCGCCCAGGCAGGGCTCGCGTGGAGGCTGAAGTGAGGCCTGCGCCTGCCTTCGCGACCCTGCTCCAGCTCCACGGCGCCGACGTGTACGACTCCAAGGGCGCGGCCTTGGCGGGTCGGGACTTCTCCAGCACCGTGGTCAGCCTGGGCCCCCCGCGGGGATGGAAACGCCGCGCCCGGGAGGCCATGGACAGCCTGACGCGCTATCCGCGGCCCCATGGAAGGGGTCTGGACGGTTTTCTCGCGGGAAAACTGGGCCTGGCCCCCTCCTGCGTGCTGGTTTCCAACGGGGCCAGCGAGGCGCTGGAATGGTGCGCCCGTTTGGCCGGTGGGCGGCGTGCCCGCCTGCTTGCCCCCTGCTTCGGCGAATACCGGGCCAAGCTGGAACGCGCCGGCGCCCGGGTGGACGAGGTCTGGTGGGACCTGTCCAAGGAGCTGGATGTCGACGCCTTGGCCGAGGGATTGGGCGTCGGGGACCAGGTCTGGGTGGCCAATCCCAGCAATCCCTTCGGCCGCGTGCTTGGGACCCTTGAACTCTCCCGTTTGGAAAGCCGTTGCCGTTCGCGGGGGGTGCTCCTGGTGCTGGACGAGGCGCTGATGGCCCAGCGGCTGGACAGCCCGAGTCACGCCGATCCCGGCGCTTTTCCAGGGCAAAAGGACAATCCCTGCCTGGTGGTGGTCCGCTCCCTGGGCAAGGGCCTGGGCCTTCCCGGCTTGCGTCTGGGCTATCTGGCCGCGGAGCGGGGCTTGGCGGCCCGCCTGAGGCGTTTCCAGGACCCCTGGAGCGTGAATTCCATGGCCCAGGAGCTGGGGGCCTGGGCTTTTGAGCAGGAGGCCCTCCTCGCTGCCGGCCGCCGTCGCCTGCTCCAGGGCCGGGCCCAGGACCTCTTCCAACGCCTTTCGGGCTGCCCTGATCTGCAGGCCGCGCCCACCCGCGCCACGGGCTATTTTTGCGTGCGCCTGAAGTCGCCCCGTGCCTCCGGCGTCGCCGCGCGCCTGGCGGACCTGGGCCTTTTTGTCCGGGATTGCTCCAGTTTCGGCCGCTGGGGCCGCTCCTGGTTGCGCCTGAATCCGCGCAGCGCGCCGGAGAACCAGGCCCTCGCGCGCGCTCTCCCCAAAGTTTTGGGCCGGGCATGACGCGCCGGCCCTACCAGGTCCTGGTCCTGGGCACCGGATCCCATGTGGGCAAGTCCATGGTGGCGGCCGGGCTCTGCCGGGTGCTGTCGGACCGGGGCTGGCGCGTGGCGCCCTTCAAGGCCCAGAATATGGCCCTCAATTCGGCGGTGGCGGACGACGGCAGCGAGATCGGCAGGGCCCAGTGGCTCCAGGCGATCGCGGCCAGGTCCCGTTCCGAGGCCCGCATGAACCCGGTCCTGCTCAAGCCCAGCGGTTCGAGGGGCAGCCAGGTGGTGGTCCTGGGGAAGTCCCAGGGCATCCACAGCACCCGCGCCTACTTCCGGCGCTGGCCCAGCGTGGCCAGGCAGGCCCAGAAGGCCTGGCAGGGTCTGGCCCGGGACTATGAGGCCCTGGTCATGGAGGGGGCCGGTTCCCCGGCCGAGGTGAATCTGAGCCACCGCGACCTGGCCAACCTTGAGACCGCGCGCTTCAGCGGAGCGCCCTTTATCCTGGTGGCGGACATAGAGCGGGGAGGGGCCTTTGCAGCGGTCGTTGGCACGCTGGGGCTTCTGCCCGCTTGGTTGCGGAAGCGCTGCCTGGGGGTCGTGTTCAACAAGTTCCGGGGTGACGTCAGCCTGATGGACAGTGGCCTTCTGTGGTTGAAGCGCCGGGGCATACGGCCCTTGGGGGTGCTGCCCTGGTGCGAAGACTTGGGATTGGAGGACGAAGACAGTCTGGGACTTCCTTCAACTAAAACTTTAGATAAATCAGAAAAATTATTGTTAATAGATGTCATTAGAAATCGATTCATTTCTAACTTTAACGATTTTTTGCCCCTGCAGGGACTAAAGGGTGTCCAGCTTCGCTGGTCAGCTCCGGGCCAGGTCCGTAGCCGTCCGGATCTGGTGATCCTGCCGGGCAGCAAAAATAGCCTCGCGGACATGCGGCATTTGAGGATCAGCGGGGAAGCCAGGCGGCTGGAGCAATGGCGCGGCCAGGGGACCTGGTTTTTGGGGATCTGCGGCGGATTCCAGATGTTGGGACAGTACCTTCAAGATCCCGGGGGCATGGACGGGGGGCGCAAGGGGGCCTCGGAACAGGGTCTGGGATGGCTGGAGGCCAGCACCTGCATGGCGCCCCACAAGATCCTGGCTCTGCGACGCCTGGTGGCCCGTACTTCCTTGGGAAGCCTGGACCTGGAAGGCTACGAGATCCACCACGGCCGTACAAGCTTGGGCCAGGGCCTGCGCGTGGAGGCCCAGACGGATAAAGGGGAGCCCCTTTTGGTGAGCGGGGCCAAGGGCGCGGTTTGGGGCGGCTACCTGCACGGGCTCCTGGACGGCCCGGACTTCCGCAACGCCTTCCTGGCCCGCCTGGCCCGCAGCCACGGCAAGGTCTTCCGCGGCGCCAGCGGGGAATCCCAAAACGATCGAAGGGAAGCGGGCCTGCGCCGTTGGAGCAGGCACATGGTCGAACACCTGGACCTGGGCTTTTTGCCGGCCGCGGGCCCGCAGGCATGACGAGCGGGGTTCTGGCCGCGGCCGCGGCCTTGGACCTGGCCCTGGGGGATCCGGAGGGCGCCTGGCACCCGGTGCGCCTCATGGGGGCCCTGATCATGCGGGCCGAAACCTGGGCCCGCGCCAGGCCGCAATACCTCAAACTGCGCGGAGTGGTCCTGGCGGCCGGGGTGCTGTCCACGACCTTTCTGGCCGGGGAGCTGGCCCTTTGGCTCGCCGCCGGCGCGGACAGGGCCTTAGGATCGAGCGGGGCGCTGGTCTTCGCGGTCCAGGCCTTGATGCTGTGGTCCTGCCTTGGCATCCGGAGCATGGTCCAGCACGCCCGGGCGGTCTTGGAGGCCCTGCGCCAGGGCGACATGGCCTGCGCCAGGGCCGCGGTGGCGCGCATCGTCGGTCGCGATGTTTCGGAGCTCGACGAGGCCGGAATCCGCCGCGCCTGCCTTGAGAGCGTGGCGGAAAGCCTGGGCGACGGGGTGATGGGGCCCCTGCTCTTCGCCCTCCTTGGGGGAGGCCCTTTGGCCCTGGTCTACCGGGCGGCCAACACCCTCGACAGCATGCTGGGGCACAAGGACGAACGATACCGTGAGTTGGGCTGGGCCTCGGCGCGGCTGGACGACCTGCTGAGCTGGCTTCCTGCCCGCCAGGCGGCCCTGGCCACCGTGTTGGGGGCGGCCTGCCTGAGGCTGGATTTCCGCGGCGCCTGGCTAGTGGCGCGCAGGGACGCCCCGGGACAGCCCTCGCCCAACAGCGGCTGGCCCGAGGGGGCCTTCGCGGGCGCCCTCGGGGTGCGCCTCGGCGGGCCCCTCAGCTACCGCGGCCGGGTTGTGGAGAAAGCCTTTCTGGGCCGGGCCACGCGCATTCTGGACCAGGCGGTTTGTGAGGAAGGCCTGAAACTGTTCCTGGCGGCCTGCCTGGCGGCCTTGCTCGTCGACGAAGCCCTCCTCTGGTGCCTTTCGCGCTGAGGCCGCCGCAAGCGGCTGGAGCGCTTGAATCAAGAAAAGGAATGCGATGAAACTGGAACGGGGTCTGATCCACGTCTATACCGGCGAAGGCAAGGGCAAGACCAGCGCCGCCCTTGGGCTGGCCATGCGGGCGGTGGGCCGCGGCCTGAACGTGCTGGTGCAGCAGTATTTCAAGCTGGAAAGCGAGCCCAGCGGGGAGCAGGCCTGGCACGAAGGCCTGCGCCCGAAGCCCGCGCTGGACGGCGGCGAGGCAGGGCACCTGATCTTCCGGCGCGGCGACTACCGCCATCCTTTCTTCGACAAGGAGGCGGACCGCGAGGCCATCCGGGGGAAGGTCCTGGAGCAGACCGCCCTGGTGGCGGCCGAGATGAAGGCGGGATACTGGGACGTGGTGATCCTGGACGAGGTGAACAACGCCCTGCGGGACAAATTCCTGCTTTTTGAGGAGTTGGAGGCCGTCCTGGAAGCGCGTCCGCCCCAGGTCGAGCTGGTTTGCACGGGCCGCGGCGCGCCCGCCGCACTCGTCGCCATCGCCGACTACGTCACCGAATTATCCGCGGTGAAGCACCCCGGAGCGCGCAAGATAGCCGCCCGCAAGGGCATCGAATTCTAATCACCATCGTATAGGAGCTAAGCATGGCCTCGACCATTCCGGCCTTGAGCAGCACGGCCGCATCCGAAGTCCAGAGCCGCCTGGACCGCAAGACCAAGCCCACAGGCTCCCTGGGGCGCCTGGAGGAGCTCGCCGTCAGCCTGGCCGCCATGAGCGGCAAGGTCGACGGGGTCTTCGCCCGCAAGGTCGTGCTGGTGGCGGCGGGTGACCACGGGGTGGCCCGCCAAGGGGTGAGCCTGTATCCGCCGGAGGTGACTCCGCAGATGGTGCTCAATTTCCTGTCCGGCGGGGCGGCCATCAACGTGCTGGCCCGGCGGGCCGGAGCGCGCGTGGTGGTGGCCGACGCGGGCGTGAACAGCGAGGCCCTGCCGAAGCATCCGGGCCTGCTGAACTTCAGCGCGGGCAGGGGCACGGCAGATTTCAGCCAGGGGCCGGCCATGAGCAAAGCCTTGGCGCAGACCTGCGTCGACAATGGCCGCGCGGCCCTGCGCATTTTGGCCGCGGAAGGGCTGGATCTGCTTGCCTTGGGCGAGATGGGCATCGGCAACACCAGCGCCTCCTCGGCCCTGTGCGCCTGCCTGCTGGGCCTGGATGTCGAGGCCGTCACGGGCAGAGGCACGGGCCTGGACGCCGAAGCACGTCAACGCAAGGTGGAGGTCCTGCGCAAGGCCCTGAAGCTCAACGCGCCGGATCCCGCGGACCCGCTGGATTGCCTGGCCAAGGTGGGTGGCTTCGAGATCGGCCTTCTCGCGGGGGCCATGCTGGAGGCGGCCAGCCACCGTATCCCCGTGGTGCTGGACGGTTTCATCACCGGCGCGGCGGCCCTGGTGGCCTGCCGCATGGATCCGGCTCTGAAGGGCTTTCTTCTGGCCTCGCACCAGGGCCGGGAGCCGGGCCACCGCCTGGTGCTGGAGCACCTGGGTCTGCGCGCCTACCTCAACCTCGACCTGCGCCTGGGCGAGGGCAGCGGCGCGGCCCTGTTCCTGCCGCTGGTGGACGTGACCCACTCGCTTTTGGCGGAGATGGCCACTTTTGAGAGCGCGGGTGTGAGCGACAAGGCATGAGGTCCCTGCTGCTGGCGCTCCAGTTCCTGACGCGCTATCCCGTGCGGCTTCCCGACGGATACGAGCCGGGCGCGCGCGAGTTGGGCCGCGCCACGCGCTGTTTCCCCCTGGTGGGCCTCTTTGTGGGCCTCGACCTGCTGCTCCTGCGCTTCCTGCTGCAGTGGATGGGGGTCCTGGCCCGCTGGCCCCTGGCGGCCGCAGTCCTTTTGCTGGGCTATTGGGTCTGGTCCTGCGACAGCCTGCACCTGGACGGCCTGTCCGACACCACCGACGGCCTGGCCTCCCACCGCCTGGGGCCCGACATGCTGGCGGTGATGCACGACAGCCGCAGCGGGGCCTTCGGCGTGCAGGCCACGGTGCTGGTGCTGGCCCTGAAGGGGGCCTGGCTTGCCAGCCTTCCCCTGGGCTTGTGGTGGGCGCTGCCCCTGCCCCTGCTGTTCTCGCGCCTGTTGGCGGCCCTCTTGTGCCAGGCCCGGCCCTACGCGGGCAGGCAGGGAAGCCTGAGCGGCGGCTTCATTGAAGGCGCCCTGCCCGAGGACGGGCATGCGGCGGTGGCCTTCGCCTTCCTGGGCTTCGCAGCCTTGGCCGGGGCCGCAGTGCTTTCGGGCTTGGCCGATGCCCTGGATTGCTTCAAGGCCCTGGCCGTGTGCCTGGCGGCCATGGCCGCCGGCTGGAGCCTGGTGATGGTGCCGCGGCGGCGCTTGGGCGGGGTCAGCGGGGATCTCATCGGCTACGGCATACAGGCCTGCGAAGTGGCTGCGGCCTTCGGCCTGCTCTTCCTCAAGCTGTGAGGCGCCGATTTTGAAGCTGCCGCGCCTGCTCATCGCCGCGCCGGGTTCCAGTTCCGGCAAAACATGCGTCGCCCTCCTGGCGGCGGCCTGGGCGCGCAAGCAGGGACTGGATGTGCGCGCCTTCAAGGCGGGGCCGGATTTCATCGATCCCCAATACCTGTCCGCGGTCACGGCCCGACCGGTGCCAAGCCTGGATCCCTGGTTCCTGCCCCCACCGGCCTTGAAAAGGCACTTCATGCGCTGGGGGGCGGGCGCGGATCTGGCCTTGGTGGAGGGCGTGATGGGCCTCTACGACGGCAAACGGGACGAGCCCTTTGGCCGCTATTCCAGCGCGGAAGTGGCGCGGACCCTGGATCTCCCGGTTCTGCTGGTCCTCAATGCGCGCAAGGCCGGCCCCACCTTGGCGACGCAGGCCCTGGGCCTGGTGCGCGCGGACCCGCGCCTCCGTTTCTGCGGCGTGGTCCTGAACCACGTTTCCAGCGCCAAGGGGGCGGTCCCCATCGCGTCGGCGATCAAGAAGCTCACCGGCCTTCCGACCCTGGGCTGGCTGCCGACTTTGAGGGACTTGGACCTCCCGGAGCGGCACCTGGGTTTGACCGCGGCGAGCGAAATGGCCCAATGGCAGGCGCGCCTGGAGGCGGCGCTGCCCGAAGCCGCCAAGAATTTGGATTTCAAAGCCCTGCTGAGGGCCGCCCAAAGCGCCCGGCCCTGGTCCCAGGCCGCGGTAGCGGAACCGCGGACCCGCAAACCTAGCTTTCGTTTGGCCGTGGCGCGGGATGAGGCCTTCCATTTCTATTACCCCGAAAACCTGCGCCTGTGGGAGGACCTGGGCGCGGAATTGGCCTTTTTCAGCCCCCTGCATGACACCTGCCTGCCTGAGGGCGTCCAAGGCCTCCTGTTGGGCGGCGGCTTTCCGGAGAGCTTCGGCGCGGCCCTGGCCGCCAATGTGCGGCTCATGGCCGCGGTGCGAGAGGCTATCGCCGGCGGCCTGCCCTTCTGGGCGGAATGCGGCGGACTCATGTGGTTGTGCGAACACATGGTCGACGCCGAAGGGAAGAGCCATGCCCTGGTCGGGGCCCTTCCCGCCACCGTGAGCATGGGGGCAAGGCTGCAGAATTTCGGTTATACCCAGGCGCAGGCGAGGCCGGGCAAAGCCTGGCCCAAGGGCCTCTTCCTGCTCAAAGGGCACGAGTTCCACCACAGCAGCCTGGTCGCGCGCCTCCCACTCCAGAGCGCCTGGACCTTAAGTCAAAGCAAGAGGCCCGACCGCTCCGAGGGCTGGACCCGGAAGCGCGGCGTGGCGACCTATTTCCACGCCTACCTGCCTTCCGCCCCGGCTGCGGCGAAGGCTTTCGCGCGGCTTTGCAAGGATTGACAGGTCCCATTTATTTATAGTTAAATGCTATTTAAATGCTATAGGAGGAATTATGCCCGATATATTGATCAAAGATTTGCCGCCGCTTCTCCATCGCCGCCTTAAAGAGGAGGCGAAGTCGCATCATCGTTCGATGAACCAGGAGATTCGGCAGATTCTTGAAATTCATCTTGAACGTCCAGGAATTCCGGACATAAAGCCCTTTGTGCTCGGTGAGCCGCTAACCGATGACTATATAAAAAAAGCCCGCCGTGAAGGCCGAGCGTGATCATCGTCGACACGGATATCCTGGCCTATTACCTGATCCAAGGGGAACGGACGGACCAGGCGCAGCAACTGAAAAATATCGACCAAGATTGGCGAGCCCCTCAACTGTGGCGGGCGGAATTCGTCAGCGTGGTGAATAAGCAGCTCAAATCCAAGCGCATTACCTTGGCGCAGGCGCACGAGATTTTGGCCGCCGCTTCCAGCATATACAACGGAATCGACATGGTGGTCGATATGTCCGAGGTATTGGACGTCGCTTCAGCGACAGGGGCTAGCACCTACGACGCCCATTTTTTGGCACTGGCCCATCGCAGCGGCAAGCCTTTGGTTACCGGTGAAAAGCGTCATCCCGGTGCTTCGCATCGTTGGGCGGTCAATATAGATGATTTTTTGGCCTCAAAGCGGATGGTTTGATCTGATAGGACGGCTCCTGCGTATAGAAGGCATGGGCGTCACCGACACGAGGAGGCTGTATGGACAAGATGCAAAAGGCGGAAGCGGAGTGGAAGGCCGAGCTGCCTGAGAAGAGTTTTTGCGTGTTGCGCCGTCACGACACGGAGCGGCCCTTTACGGGCGAGTATTGGGACAAGCATGACGACGGGGTCTATCTCTGCCGGGGCTGCGGTGCGGAACTCTTCGGTTCCAACACCAAATTCGACAGCGGGACAGGCTGGCCCAGCTATTTCCAGCCCCTTGGCGAGGATTCCGTGGCCTTCACCCGTGACGTGACCCTGGGCATGGAGCGGGTTGAGGTGCACTGCGCCCGTTGCGATGGGCACCTTGGACACGTGTTCAACGACGGTCCGCCCCCGACCGGCCGGCGCTATTGCATCAACTCCGCGTCCCTGACTTTCAAGCCGACGGAGGGGAAGTGAAGAAGACGGAGACCGCCATTTTCGCCATGGGCTGCTTCTGGCAGCCCGACGAATTTTTCCGCACCGTGCCCGGCGTGCTGGCCACGGAGGTCGGCTATATCGGCGGGAGCGTCGAGGAGCCCAGTTATGAGCAGGTCTGCGGCCACAGGACGGGCCATGCCGAGGCTGTGAAGATCACCTTCGACCCATCGGTCGTGAGCTATGGAAAGCTCCTGGACCTTTTTTGGAACAACCACGATCCCACCACCCTGAACCGCCAAGGACCGGACATAGGGGACCAATACCGCAGCGCCGTGTTCTGCGCGGACGAGGATCAGCGCCTGGAGGCCGTCGCCAGCCGCGGGCGGGTGGCCCGTGAAAAGCTTTGGGGGGATGATCCCCTGGTCACTGAGATCGTGGTTGCGCCCCAGTGGTGGCCGGCTGAACAGTACCACCAGAAATACCTGATGAAACGGGGCGTCACCCGTTGCCATCTGCCCACGCCGCCTAGGGGCCGGGCCTGAAGATCTGAGTTCGTATAAAGGTCTATCAGCTTCGAATTTTAATTTTCTTGTCAATTTTTCGGCCATGAAGGACCTGTTACGGAACTGTATTTTTTTCGGTGCCGGCCCAACGGCGTAGATTCCTGGCTTGACGTGGGTCCGGGCGGGAAGAAAATAGGAAGCCTTCCTTTTATAGAATTTTTCAAACCATTTTCACGGAGGACTCGATGGGGCAAGCGGTCGTGCATTTTCAGATAGGCGTCGCGGATGACCTGGCCGCCGCGAAATTTTACACCGAACTCTTCGGCTGGATAGCCACCCCCGTTCCGGGCATGCCGTACCACAGCATTGAGACGGGCGCGGGGCAGGGCATACCCGGAGGCATCGCCAAAGCCGGAAACGAGAGCGAGGCGGTGGTGACCATTTACGTGGAAGTGGACGATGTCGCGGAGTCCCTGGCCAAGGCCTCTGGGATGGGGGCCACGGTCACGATGGCGGCCGGTGAGGTGATGCCGGGCCTGGTCCTGGGCATGTTCAATGATCCCCAGGGCCGCAGCATCGGCTTGGTCCACGACACCCGTCCGCGTCCCGCGGCCGCAGCTGACGCCAAGAAAAAAACCGGCGCCTCCGCCAAGGCGGAGAAAAAGGTTAGGGCCGGAAAGGGCAAGGATAAGAAACCGAAGAAGGACAAAAAGGGAAAGAAGGGGAAGAAAAAGCGTTGAACCAAGGAACTGGATCTTCGCGGATTTTGGAATCGATTTCGGCGCTTGATCCGGTGTGCGGCATGAGCGTGGACGTGGCATCGCCCAAGGGCGGGAGCCACGTCCACGCCGGCCGGACCTATTATTTTTGCAGCGACCATTGCCGCGTCCAATTCGCGGCAGATCCGATCGGTTATTTGGACGGCACGCTTCCTGAAAGCTCCGATCCCGATGCCATATACACCTGCCCTATGGACCCCGAGATCGAACAAAAGGGGCCCGGTTCCTGTCCGATCTGCGGCATGGCCCTGGAACCCAAGGATCCGGCGAGCGTCGACGGAGGGGCCACGCTGAAGGCCGCCCGCAGCCGTTTTCTGCTCAGCGCCCTGTTGGCCGCGCCCCTTGCCGGCCTGGTGATGACGCAGGAATGGACGGGCTGGCACTGGCCGGCCAGCCCATACGGACGACTGCTTCAGGCCGCCTTGGCCCTTCCGGTGGTGGCTTGGGCGGGCGCTCCCGTTTTTTCAAAGGCCGCCACCAGCCTCCGTACCCGCAAACTCAACATGTACACCCTCATCGGGCTGGGAACGGGTATGGCCTTGCTTTATAGCCTGGCGGCCCTGGCGATTCCGGGCGCTTTTCCCTCCGCGTTTTGGCGGCGAGGCCCGGACGGTCCCCAACTGCCCATGTATTTCGAGGCCGCGGCCGTGATCACGGCCCTGGTCTTGTTGGGGGAATGGCTGGAGCTGCGCGCACGGGGCCAAACCTCCCAGGCTCTCAAAGCCTTGTTGGACCTTCAGGCCCGCACGGCTCGGCGCCTGGAAGCGGACGGTTCCGAGAGCGAGGTCGACCTCGCTTTGGTTCGGCCGGGCGAGCGTCTGCGCGTGCGTCCCGGAGAGACCGTTCCCGTGGATGGGGAGGTCTTGGAGGGCCTAAGCTGGGTGGATGAGAGCCGGATGTCCGGCGAGAGCGAGCCGCTGGCCAAGGAGGCCGGGGACGAGGTGCTTGGAGGCACCCTCAACGGGCAGGGAAGCTTCGTCATGGAGGCCCGCCGGGTGGGCAGGGACAGCCTGCTGGGCCGCATCGTGGCCCAGGTGGCCGAAGCCCAACGCAGCCGCGCGCCCATCCAAAGGTCGGTGGACCGCGTTTCGGCCGTCTTTGTGCCGGCGGTGGTGGCTTGCGCGGCTGCCAGTTTCATGGTCTGGGCTTTGTGGGGGCCTGAGCCGCGCCTGGCCATGGCCCTGCTCAACGCCGTGACCGTGCTCATCGTGGCCTGCCCCTGCGCCCTTGGACTGGCCACGCCGATGAGCGTCATGGTGGGCATGGGGCGGGCGGCCCAGATGGGGGTATTGTTCCGCGATGCCGAGGCCTTGCAGGCACTGGGAACCGTGGACGTCCTTTGCCTGGACAAAACCGGCACCCTCACAGAAGGCCGGCCGGCCCTGACTGCCGTTGTAGCTGGGGAAGGCTTGTCCGAAGCGGAATTGCTGGCCCTGGCGGCTGGTTTGGAGCGCCACAGCGAACATCCCCTGGCCCGGGCGGTGCTGGAAGCGGCCCAGATGCGCGGATTGTCGCCCCGGCCCTGCGAAGGCTTTTTGTCCGTCGCCGGCCAGGGTGTGGAGGGGAAAGTGCCGGGCCTGAGCGGAGGCGAAAACCTGGCCGGGGAAGGCCGTTTGCGTATAGGAACCGCCGCCTTCTGCGGTATTAGTGATTTTGCCTGGCTGGAACGCGCTGAGAGCCTGCGCGCGGAGGGGGCCACGGTCTTTTTCGTGGAACTAGAGGGGCGCACGCTGGGTTTGCTTGCGGTCGCAGATCCGGTCCGCGCCACGGCCCAGGAGGCCCTGTCCAGGCTCCAAGAGGCTGGATTGCGTTTGATCGTTCTCAGCGGCGACGCTGAAGGCACGGTAAAGGCCGTGGGCAGGCGAATGGGCCTGACGGAATTGAAGGCCGGGCTTTCTCCCCTTGATAAGGCCGAAGCCGTGCGGAGCCTGCAGTCCGAGGGTTGCCGGGTTGCCATGGCGGGTGATGGAGTCAACGACGCTCCGGCTTTGGCTGCAGCAACCGTGGGCATCGCCATGGGCACCGGGACGGATGCGGCTAAACTGAGCGCCGGTGTTACCCTCATTCGCCCCGACCTAAGGGGCATTCTGAGAGCCCGGTCCTTGTCGAGGGCTGTGCTGCGCAATATCAGCCAGAACCTGTGGTGGGCCTTGCTCTACAACTCCCTGGGCGTGCCCATCGCGGCCGGCTTGCTTTATCCGTTCACGGGGATGCTGCTCAGTCCTATGTATGCGGCAGCGGCCATGAGCTTGAGTTCATTGTGTGTCGTGGGCAACGCGCTGAGGCTGAGGCGCTTTGAGAATTGAAGCTGTTCGATGTTTCCCGCCGTCCTATTCACACAAAAATTTAGAAACGACCTATTTTTTTAAAAAAATAGGGAGTTCGGGTGTATGGAAGGGAACAAGATTTAATACCAGGCAAGAAAGATTGATGGGACTCAGAGGTCCTGCCAGGTTTGGATGAAGTCAGGCTTCTGTCCCAGGAGCCTAATTAGGCGGCTTGCCACCCCATCAGGACGACGGACACCGCGTTCCCAGGCCGTGACACTGTGGGAGCTCACACCAACCAGATCCGCGAAGCGCGCCTGGGACACGTTCATGCCCTTGCGCGTAGCCTTGACCTCAGCGGGGCTGGCGGGGAGGCGGTCAGATGCGGATTTTCCTCTGGCCACAACTTGGCTCATTGCGGCGATTGGGCCTGATTCATTTCCTGTAATGGTGGCGGCTTCTTTCATGCTTAGCTTTGGCATGGCATCCTCCTGTCAGGTACAGTGTTGAATCTAAGGCTCTCCTATTTTGAGCAAAAGTTGTGCTATAATTTCAGACTAACGTTTTTCTTATAGATAAAATAGCATAATAACAGGTCATATTATACATAAAACAGAGTCAATAGTTATACTTTGTATATATAAATGTACAAAAATTATAATTATGTATAAATTATATATATTTATAGTGCATACAAAAAACGAACTAAATTTTTTGGACTGTTTCGTTCGAAACAATGCCCTCGAAAAGGTCAAAGTTAACAGAGGGGCAGATCACCGACGTGCTCAAGCAAGCCCAAACTGTTATTCTTGCGGTCGAGACAATTCGCAAGTTTTGAATGAGCAAGATGACGCTTTGCGAGAATGCTCGGGGGTATATTTGGGTGGTTTCCGGGCACTCTTTTTGGCGGGCTTGGTTGTCTTGAACTTTGACTTTTTGGTCAGGCCAGCCGGGGTTTTTCACCCATTGCCCCACGGTCACCGGACGGCCTTTCTGCGCTTCGTAGAAGGCCATTCGGGTCCCCTTTAGGTCGCCTTCGCCCTTGAGCATCGCTTTTAATTGTTAACGTTAAACATGACAACTTTCGCAAGTCAATTTTCAATCGATACAGTCAATGTGCTGTTATGGCGTCGAGAGCAAAAGGGCGTAGGACTAAAATTCTTACGCCCCGTAGTTAGATTTATGAGCCGGGAAATTTTAAAACGTCGTCGAAAGTAGTGTAATGTGTGGCTCGAGATTTTGAGCAAAATTCACTTGGGGAATTTGCCAAGATACCTGTTTGTCTTCAATGTGTATTAATCCTGAGTCGTCCATTGTTCTCCGGTTACGATTTTTTCCAATGTGCCATAAGATTAAACCAGTAATTCCGTCGGCAGCTCCGAGGGAAGCAATGAGAATGCCATAATCCTCCAAGTTCGCACCATTTGCTTCATTGGTCGCATCTGTATCAGCCGCAATATAGTTGCCGTCGCTTAAGTCAGTGCTATAAGAATCAGCTGCGCTCTGATAACTGTTAATTCCAGAGCCCGCCATAATTACTCCGCCAACAGTTGCAGCTAATCCAGTCCAAAACATGATCCTACCAGTTGAGACCATTCCTGAATTTGGTAATGTGTTTTCATTATTTATTATTTCGTAATTTTTTTGATATTTTTTATGATGATAATTTTTTTTAATAATTTCAGAATCATAGGAATCATCAGGATCATCGGTATAGTCTTTGAGAGATATACGTTTTCCTTCAGAATCAAATACCTTTTCAATTTTTGTCATGGAAATTTCCTTAATATCGCCATTGGGGGATTTCAACGTCACGCCTGTAAGATCAATGCCAATCAAGATTCCAGTTATACCCCCTCCGTCATTTACCAATATCACAGTGACGGATTGGTTTGCTAATCCATCAGCGGTCAAGTTAAGTGATAGAATAAATGCCAGAATAAAAAAGCAAGCAAACAAAAAATTACTTTGTTTTTTGACTAGTTCTATATTCATAGTATTCCTTAAGTTGGAGTATTATTGATGAATCTATTTCGTATTTTTATATTTGTATTCCTGCTAGGTTAATCAATCCAATAACCGTAACCATTCCCAATACAGCCAAAATGCAATTCGTTGCAACACGATGAAGATGCAGACGAAGAACTTATGACAGCTGCAGTGGAATAATTGCAGCCATTTAATGTTACTGTATGAGCATAATTAGATGCATAAGGGCCAACCGCATATGCGGTTCCACCAGAAAGTGTAATTGGAATGCCGCTATCAACTTGAAATACTACAGAGGTGCAGTCTGACGCATTTTGAATTAAAAACCAATTTCCCGAAGTTGGAAACGTGTTAAGAAATACATTACTGAAGTTTGCCGAACAAGATTGAGATACAGGCGTTGGGTTGCTGTTGGGGTTAAAAGGATTGTTGGCATGGTTACAGCTGAGACAGAAACCTACAACTATGAAAATTAGATAGTAAAAAAATGCGGGGGATTCCACCTGTTCTAGCACAATTTTTTTCCGCATTGCCCAGTCACCCCCAAGCTTCGAGAACCAAAAGTTTTGAAAAGTATATCAAATACGTATTTGTGGGTCAAAATTAAAGTGAGGCAGTGACTAGGATGGTCTTGACATGCTCATCATATATGATGTAATTTATTGGGGGATCGATGCAAAGACGTTACGATACATCCGAAAGCCAGAGAATGGTGAATACCATCCTCACTGGTCAGGAATGGGATTCGCTGGACATCCAACTTACTTGTATCGACCGAGGTTTGGGAATGTTCGGTCGAAGGGATATCCGCATCGAGGCCGCGAAGAGAACGATCATAATTACGGTCTATGTTTCTTCGCAGCTTGATGCGATCTATGTCTTGGGCTATCACCTAGAAAGGAAAGGTGAGCCGACTGACAACCAGAGGATGCGAATTGTCGAGTATATTGCTGAGATTCAGGCCCTTGAAAAAAATAGGAGCTGACATGAAGACCTCTGTTTTGGAAAGGGAACATAAAGGTGCAAGCAAGCTGGCGCCCAGCATCTTCGATCCCAGTTGGCAAGGAACAGATGAAGATACTCTGTTTAAAAAAAATAGGCCTGATCTATTTGGACAGAAGAAAAAACCAAGTGAAAAGCATCGACTGGCCCGACAACTCTTTACGTTACGCAAGGCCGCTGGACTTTCCCAAGGCCAGATAGCCAAGAGGGCGGGCATAGGATCAGCCACTTATCAACGTATTGAGGAGTGTCAGCCGGTGGCCAATCCCGGCCTGGATATTCTTGTTAAGCTGGCCCGCGCTTTTGGCGTCGACATTCAAAGTCTTTTCCCCAAATAGATCTTTTGACGCTCTATGGTTTTCGTAGATTCTTGCTGGATTGAGACACTTCAGGCAAAGTCCGGCTAATGTTCAGAATGTAGGGAATAAAGGCATCCAGAGGTACATTCTATAGTGAGATTTCATACGCATGAGAGCCGGAGGTATGCATTCATGAAGAAAAAGCCCTTTAAAGTGCTTCAATGGGCCCTGTTCCTGGTAGGACTCTCTGTCATCTGTGCCGGATGTTTCTGGGGCTACGGAGGCCGTGGCTATCATGACGGTCGCGGTGGTTGGAGAGGCGATGGAGACAGAGGCGGTTACGGACACGATGGCGGTTACGGCCGTTAGGGCCGTCGTTAAACCGGGTCATGCGTCCGTCCCTTGGGAATCATGACACGGATTTTAGCGACCCTGGGGGGCCGCTGTACGCCTCCCTTTTTTCCATTACTTAGTTAACCTCGTCTTAACGATTTTTTCCGCGTCTTTTGGTACCATCAATCCCTTTGATGCCCTAAGACCCAGGATAGCCATGCCCCCCGTTTTTAAAGCTCCTAAACTCCCTTTGGCCGTTCTGTGCCTGTTCTTGTCCGCCCCAGTGGGACTGGCGGCTGATACCGCCATTGCCGCCCCGTCCGACGCGTGGTGGTCTGCCCACGGCCAGACCACCGCCATCGCGCAATACCATCCCCCCTTTTACGCCCGATACAGCGGCGCCAACAGCCTCGGCGACGGGAATCAATTCGATCCGTCTTTCACCGTCACACTTTTCCTTGGCGCCCGGATTATGCCGGGCTTGGAAGCATATCTAGATCCGGAATTGAGCGCAGGCAGCGGGTTCAGCGGCACAACGGGCCTGGCGGACTTTCCCAATGGTGAGATCTCCAAGGTGGGTTCCCCACGCCCAGCGGTCAAGGTCGCCCGCGCATACCTTCAGTGGGAGCTCGGCTTTGGGGGTCCCACGGAGACCCTTGCGAGCGCGGCCAACCAGGTTCCAGAGACCAGGGACCTGTCCCGTCTGACGCTTTTGGCGGGGAAGTTCAGCCTTTCTGATTTTTTTGACGTCAATTCCTATGCCCAGGACGCGCGCAGCCAGTTCCTGAACACGGGACTGATCGATAACGGCGCCTGGGACTTCGCGGCGGACACCTTCGGCTACACGGACGGCCTCTATGCGGAGCTGAATCAGCGGGCCTGGGCCCTGCGTTTCGCCGAGGTTCAGGAGCCGGCGGTTGCCAATGGCGCTGTGCTGGACAGCGACCTGGAGCACGCCCATTCCGAAAATCTCGAAGCGGAGGGGCGTTGGTGGGCATGGACGCATCCCGGTAAGTTGCGTTTTTTGACCTTCTGGAACCGGGCCGACATGGGTAACTACCGCGTGAGCCTGGCCGCGCCTGCCTCGGACGGGGTCAACATCCACGATTCCGAGGTGCCCGGTACCCTTAAGTACGGATTCGGCCTGAATTTGGAACAGGAGATCACGGCCAGCCTGGGCCTGTTTTCGCGAGTGGGATGGAACAACGGCCAGACCGAAACTTGGGCTTTCATGGAAATCGACCAGGACGCAAGCGTCGGGTGTCAGTTGCAAGGCGACGCATGGGGCAGGCCCCAGGACCATTGCGGCCTGGCCTACGTGATCAGCGGACTGTCCGCGCCCCATTTGGAGTACCTGGCCGCTGGAGGCTACGGTTTCATCATAGGAGACGGGGCTTTGGACTACGCCCCGGAACAGGTCATTGAGACCTACTATTCCTGGTGCCCGGTGGATGGTCTGACTCTAAGCCCGGATTACCAGTTTTTTGACCATCCTGCCTACAACCAGGCACGTGGACCTGTGGACGTATTTTCGTTGAGAATTCACTACGAACTTTGATTCGATGGGGGCGCAGGTTCGATGGGGTTTTACCAAAATAGTTAAAGTTTTAGTTTTTTAGAACGTGATTTAATATTAAAAAACATGAATTTTCGTATAAAGTCTAAGAACTTTCGCTAAGCTGGGCCTTGGCTCCGAAGCCAGAACCAAAGCGCCGCCCTTGCATTGTGGAGCAGACCATGGACATCGGATTCCTCGGAACCGGAAGTATGGGCCTACCCATGGCCCGTAATCTTCTCAGGGCTGGACATACCCTGAAGGTATGGAACCGTTCGCCGGAAAAGGCCCGGATTCTCGTGTCTGAGGGCGCCACTTTAGCCCCCAGCCCGGCCCAGGCCGTGACGCCAGGTGGCATCGCCGTAACCATGCTCAGCGACGACACGGCCCTGGAAGGGGTGACCAAGGGGCCTGAGGGCTTCCTAACATCCTTAGGACAAGGCCTGCACCTGAGCATGTCCACGGTCAGCCCTGATTTGAACCGCCGCCTCGCCAAGGAGCAGGCCCTTCTTGGAGGGGCCCTGGTCGCCGCCCCAGTCTTTGGCCGTCCGGACGCTGCTGCTGCGGCCAAACTCAACATCCCTTGCTCCGGGCCGGAGGCCGCACGGGCCAGGGCACTGCCTTTGCTTGAGGTTTTGGGCCAGTGCGTGCGGGATTTTGGCGAGGATCCGGGTGCAGCGAATGTGGTCAAATTGTGCGGAAATTTCCTGATTTTATCGGCCACCCAGGCCCTGGCCGAGTGCCTCTCCGTGGCGCAGGCCAACGGGCTGGACCGTGGCGCGGTGATGGACTTCTACTCCAGCACCAATTTCGCCTGCCCGGTATATAAGGCCTATGGAGGGCGCTTGGCGGCTGAAGACTATTCCGAAGGCGGCTTCAAACTGAGCCTGGCAGCCAAGGATCTGCGCTTGTTCGCGGGGCAGAAGGGAAGCGGCCACCTGAAACTTCGGGCCCTGCTGGAGGAATTGTTCGCGTCGGCTTCCGCCAGAGGCTGGGATAATGAGGACGTGACTGCCTTGGCCCGGCTAGTGGCAAAACCGTGAATCCGGTGATAGGGAACCCGGAGCGTGACTCTTGCAAAAATGTCGCCGCTGACGTAATGTTCTTTTGTGTGACGGCCTAACCAAGCGCTGATTATGCGGCTTGGCGTTTCAAGGAAAGCGGAGCTCTTCTGGCGAACGCTTGAAACTATTGATCGACATTGAAGAATTCCGCTTTGATGCATTTGAAAATCCTAACAAGCATCCTGCAATTGGTGGGTTTAAGCCGGCTAATGTGAGCCGGTGGTCCTTTCGAATTTCCCCTAAGGAGACTCCATGCGACACAAACGTTCAACGGTTTTGGCCCTGGCTTCGGCCCTGATGCTGACCTTGCCGGCTTTAGGCTGGGCGCGCCACAGGATGACCGAGGACCAAGATACGGACCAGGCGGCTGCGGCTCAGCCGGCCCCCCAGTGGGGCGTCGGCGCGGCCTACCTGCCCAGCCCGACCGGCCCTCTGGACGCCCTCACCGGCACCTTCAAGCCGAACCCGGACCTTGCCCTGGATGGCCTTTTGTTGGCCGGCAGCGGCTCCGTGGATGAAGGCGGCACGGATTCGTCAGGAAACGAGGTCAATGACAGCATCGGAAGCTTCGGATTGGGCGTCCAGGGCCGTTACGACCTCCTCCATCCCACCGACTACTTGGCTTTCCAGGTGGTGGGCAGGCTCTCTTGGGTGGACGAAGGCGACACCCATACCGTGGCCGGGCACGCCAGTTCCACCAGCGAAAGCCAGTTCGGAATCTTCGCTGGCGCGGGTTTTGAAGGCTTCATTCCGTCCTGGAAGAGCGTTTCGGTCGAGGTCAACAGCGGCCTGAACATCGCCTTCACCGGTGCGAGCGGCGGCGGCGCCAGCTCCAGCGACGACACCGTCAATCTCGGCGGCAGCGGCGGCGCGGCTTTCTTCCCCTTTAACTTTGCCGTGCACTACTACTTCTAGCGCCTCGGAGCACCATTGCCTCGCAATACAGGGGCCGCGGGTCCGGCGATCGAGACCCGCGGCCTCGCCAAATCCTATGTCCAGAGGGTGGTGCAAGCGGGTCTGATGGGCTCGATCAAGGGCCTGTTCCACGCCGAAAAAAAGGTGGTGACGGCCCTCAAGGGCCTGGACCTGAGGGTTGAACGCGGGGAGGCGGTGGGCCTCATCGGCGAGAACGGCGCCGGTAAAAGCACGACCATGAAGCTGCTGACCGGGATCCTCCACCCGAGCGGCGGGCACTTGAGCGTGCTGGGCCACCAGCCCTCGCGGGAACGCAAACTCCTGGCCCGCAAGATCGGCGTGGTCTTCGGCCAGAAACCGCAGCTGTTGTGGGACATCGCCGTGCGGGAGACCTTCGAGCTCCTGCGGGTGATGTACCGCATCCCCGACGCGGTGTACGCGGAAACCTCGGCGCTTACCGCGAAATTGCTCGGCCTGGAGCCCCTTTTGGGGGTCCCGGTGCGCCTGCTTTCCCTGGGCCAGCGCATGCGGGCCGATTTGGCCTGCTCTTTTTTGCACGCCCCCCAGTTGGTTTTTTTGGACGAACCCACCATCGGTCTGGACGTTTTGGCCAAGGAACAGGCCCGCCAGTTGATCAAGACCATGCGCTCCCGTTTCGGCATGAGCCTGATCCTCACCACCCACGACCTGAAGGACATCACCGACACCTGTGAACGGGTGGTGCTTCTGGACAAGGGAAGCCTGCTCTTCGACGGCAGCCTGCCGGCCTTTGAGCACAAATTCGCGCGGGAAAAACGCATCGTGGTGCAGTTGGAGCGTCCCCTGGACGCCGCGTCCCGCAAGGCGCTGGGCGCCCGGATCGCCCGCCTCGGCGGCAAGCTGCAGAGGGCGTCCGGCATCGAGGTGGCGGTGGCCTATGAGCGGCCTGCGGCGGTGCGCGGACTGACCCAGCTGCTGGTGACCAAGCTGGATGTCGCGGATATGGCCTTCGAAAAAAGCGACATGGAAAGCATCGTGCGCCGCATCTACGGGCGCCCCGGGGCCCGGCGTGGGTGAATTGTCGCTGGTGGCGCGCACCGGGCGGGTGCTGTTCAGCCGGGCCGTCCAAGGCCGCCTGGCCTATGCCAAATATTTTTTCATCAGTTTGCTGGGGTTTTTCGTCGGCTTCGGCCTGACCCTGATGCTTTGGCTCTACGTCAACGACCACCGCGCAGGCGGCTTGGCCGTGGGCAGGGACGACCTGATCGCCTACCTGGCCCTGGCCTTGGTCATCAATTTCACCCTGTCCCTGTCCTTGGACTCCATCCTTTCCAGCCGCATCCGCACCGGCCAGGTGGCGGTGGACCTGCTCAAGCCCATCAGTTTCCAGTGGATGTATTTCTTCATCTCGATGGCGGACATCGTCATCCAGGCCTGCATGGGGGCCGTGGTCCTGGTGGTGGCCTTCTTCGTGCTGTCCGTGAAGCCTTTGAGGCTGGAAGCCGTCCAGATGGCTGTCTTTTTCGTGAGCCTGGTGCTGGCGATATTGGTTCAGTACGGCATCTGCTTCATCTTCACCCTGGGCGCCTTTTTCACCAATTTCGGGTACGGCATGTTCAACCTGCGCCTGATGACCCAGGCCACCTTTTCAGGCGTTTTCGCGCCGCTGCTGCTGTATCCGATGAGCCTGCGGGCCGTGGCCTATGCCCTGCCCTTCCATTGCGTGGTGCACACCCCCGCCCTCATCGGACTTGGATGGGTGTCCCCGGTCCAGGCCCTGCCCTTGCTGGCCGAGCAGTTGGCCTGGGCCGCGGGCCTTTTCGCCGCGGGGCAGCTCGGATTCCGTTGGATTTTGGCCCGTTTCAGCATCCAGGGCGGCTGAGTGGGCGAACTGGGGATCTATTTCAAGGCCTTCAAGTCGATGCTCGCCACGCGCTTTGAGTACCGCACGGACGTGGTGCTGAGCCTGCTGGGCTCGCTCTTTTACCAGCTGAGCCCCCTTGTCACCTATGCCGTGATCGCGACGCAGGTCCCCAACCTGGACGGCTGGAACTCCACGCAGATACTGTTTTTGTTCGGATTGTGGGCCCTGGCCATGGGGCTTTCCGAGCTGCTTTTCGACCGGGTCTGGTACGTGGGCGGCATGGTGAACCTCGGGCAATTCGACCGCCTCCTGCTCTGCCCGGTGGAGACCCTGCCTTTCTGCCTGGTCACGGAACCCCAATTGCATTCGGTGGGCAATATTTTCTGCGGCTGCGCCATGCTGGGCTTCGCAGGCTATTCGCTCCATTTCGCCTGGTGGATCTGGCCGCTCCTGCCTTTTTGGGGCGCCTGCGGCGCGGTCATCTATTCCGGCATTTTGGTGGTCTTTTCCACGATCCTCATCGTCCTGCCCGGGAACGGCGTGAACGTGGCCCAATTGGTGCAACAGGCCGGCAACGCCACGCGTTTCCCTTTGGGCGTCTTTCCGGGCGCGGTGAAATGGATTTTGCTCTTTGTGGTGCCTTTGGGAGCCTACCAATTTTTGCCGGGCCTCTGGCTCTTCCACGGCGGTTCGCCCGTGGCCGGCCTCCTGGCCCCGCCAGCCGCGGCCCTGGCGACGGCCGCCCTGGCCTGGTTCGCCTGGGAAAGCGCGTTGAACCACTATGAAAGCACTGGAAACTGAAGGTTTAGGCCCCGGCCTAGCCCGTTTTTCTCACAGCAACATCTGCACGCCATGCCGGATCATCATCACGGCTATGGAGGCCAGCAATATATACGACAATTTGGACAGGGCTTGGGTGCCCCGTTCGCCGAAGAATCGCCCCAGACGCGGGGATTGGTCCAGGATCATCCAAGACACCAGGCAATTGAGAAGGATGGACGCGAGCGTGACCAAAAGGCCGTAGCTGCTGAGCAGGATGACCGTCGTGGCCATGGCGGCCGGTCCGGCGAGCAGGGGCGTGGCCAGGGGCACGATGCCGAACTCCAGGGCCGCCGCGGGCAGGGGCTTGTCCGGATCCAGGAGCAGGGCCTTGATGGACAGGACGAGCAGGAGCAGCCCGCCGGCCACCAGGAAGTCCGAATCGGTCACGCCCAGGACCAGGAAAACGGCCTTGCCGATGAACAGGAAGGTGACAAGGATCAGTCCCGCCGCCGCCGCACCCTCGCGCATGGCTTTTTTCCGTTTGGCCTCGTCCATGCCCCGGGTCATGGCGAGGACCATGGGCAGAAAATCGAAGGAGCCCATGGCTATGAACAGGGGGATGAAACTCAGGATATAGGGACGCAGGATTGCGTAGATGGGCATGATTGGCGCCGGTGTGCCTCTGGGAGGCCTCCGGCGGCTCCTAGGGCCGCTTTAGGCGGTGAAGAGGTGGTCCGGAACGGCGCGCATGACGGCGTCCACCCATGCGCGGGCCTGGGGATCGGGAAGGACTGATTCACCCGCGTCGGCTCCGGCGCCGGCCTCCGGGGCCTTCTCCTCGTCCCAGGCGGCCTCGGAGCGGGCCAGGCGCACCCTCAGGGGCGCGGCCAGGGCGGGATCCTTGATTAAATTCAGGTTCACCTGGACGTTTTCCGCGGAGGCCGACAGCGCCGCCTTGGCCAGGCTGCGGGCGACGTTCACGTCGCTCAGGACCCTAGGATTGCCGATGCGCGCGAGCACGCGCACGGCGCCTCGGGCGCCCAAAAGGTGGGCGCAGAGTTCATGCACGGCCAGCGGGACGCGGGCGGCGTCGCCAAGGGCGGCCTGCATGCCAGCGGAGCGGTCCGCGGCGCCTTCGGGGCTGTCCTTGGGGCGGGCGGCGGCCAGGCCGTAGGACTGGAAGGCCAGGCTGTCCGCGTCCGCAAGGCGCTCGGCCGCGGCCTTTACCGCCAGCGCGTCCTCCAAAATGAGCGCCAGGGAAGCCTCGTGGCGCAGGGCCTGGGCCTTGCCCTGGGTCAGCCGGGCCACCATGCACAAAAGGGCCGCCGCCTGGGCCAGGGTCCAAGCCGCCGCCGCGCCGCCGCCGGGGGTGGGGGCCGCGCTCGCCAGGGCGTCCAAATATGAGCCTAGGCTCTCAGAACGGGGCATGGCCGGCCTCCGGACGCAGATGGTGGTCTTCGAACAGCCGTAGGGCGTTGCGCAGGCACATGGCCACGGTGACCGGGCCCACCCGCGGAATGTAGAGCCCGGCTTTGTCCTTGGATTCCTCCTCGAAATTCTGGAGCGAGGAAATGTTGATGCAGACCGCGCCCGGCCTCAGTTCGTCCGCGCGGATCTTCTCGAAATGACGGGAGGGGACCGCGGTGATGACCACGTTGGATTCCCGCAGCGCCTGGGAGCGTTCCACCGCCTGGCGGGACGGGTCGTCGCGGGTGATGGCCATGCCGCCGTCTACGTCGAAGGAATAGACCAGGGCTCCGTCGTTGGCGAGCATGTGGGCCAGGGGCTTTCCGACCACGTCCGAGCGGTTGAAGAGGCTCACGGTCTGGCCGCTGAAGGGGAGGCCGACCTCGGAATGGGCTTCGGTCTCCTCCAGCAGCTTCAGCACCGCCAGGGGGGTGCAGGGGAGCAGGCATTTGTGCAGGCGTCCGGGGTCGTCGAAACGTTCGTTGGCGTATAGTTTCTGCATCCAATGGGAGCAGAGGCCCTCGACGTCCTTGTAGGGGTCGACCAGGTCCTTGATGCCGGAGTCGCGGGCGTCCCCGAAGATCGGATAGTATACGAAGATGCCGTGCACCCCGGGATCCCGGTTGGCGGCCTTGATGAGTTCGGCCACGTTGGCCTGGGTGGCCGTGACGAGGCTGAAACGCAGTCCGACGGCTTCGCAGCGGGCGCGGGTGTATTCGGCGTAGGTCTGGCAGGATTTGTCCTCGGACACCAGGAAGCCGGTGACATGCAGCGCATAGCCCTTGGCTTGGATGCGGGCCGCCACGTCGTCGCGGTGGAAGGACGCCAGGATATCGGGATCGAGTTTGTTCATCGTTTTTCCGCTCCGGCCGAACGCATCAATTCGGCCACGCTGGTGCCCAAGGCGTCGGCAAGGGCCTCCAGGCTGAGCAGCGTGAAGTTGGTGTCGGGGGCGGCGCGTTCGATGGTATAGAGCGTCTTCAGGGACACCCCGGCGCGTTTGGCTAGGCTGGCCTGGGTCAGGCCGGCCGCGGCACGCAAGGCCGCGATTTTGGATCCCACGAGGAGGCGGTAGTTTTCCTTGTCCGTCGGCTTCAAGGTCGTGCTCAAGGGCATGGGCCTGTCCTTTTTCCGGAAATTGTCGTCCTTCCAGCATGCTTTAGCTGGGGCCAAAGGACAAGTATTATACTACCGATTCCACGGGACTCCGCAGGGGGCGTCCCAAAGGGGAGCTCGCATTGCAAAAAATCATGGCTTTATGGTTTCTGTGCATGGCTATGCTGGGATCGGCGGCTTTGCCCGCGCTGGAGCTCCGCTCGCTTTCCGGGACCGTGGCGGTTTCCATGGAAGCCGACGGCTCCTACGGCGTGTCGGACGGAGCCTCGGGATGGCTGTTCAAGGGCGCCTTGCCGTCCGCCGCCGCCGGGCTGAAGTCCAGACAGGGAAGCGACACACTGGGGCCCTACCAGGAGCTCGATTTCCGCTACCGGGATCCCGCGGGTGCGGTTCGCGGAAGCCTGCGACTGTACCCGTCAAAAGGCCTGGTCGTGTTCGGACAGAGATTGATTCAGGCATCTGTCCAGGCGCCCCAGCCTTTTCCGGACTTCAGGACGCTCCCCCAGGGATTGTATGACTTCAGCTTCAAGCCTGAAAATTTCGCCCCTCCCGTATTTTCCCTCCCCGAAGCCTGCACACCGTGGATGCTGTTCAACGCGCGGGACCAGGCTATGGTCCTTTCTCCGGCCTCCAATTTCCCTATGGCCAGCCTGTGGGGAGACGGCAAGGCCCGCATGGCCAGCGGCTTCAATGGGGGCGTGACCCGGCTTCCGGCCGGCTTCACCCAGAGATCCCTGATGGCCCTGGGCCAGGGCGTCAACGCCACCTGGGAGGCCTGGGGCCGGGCCCTGTGCGCGCTCCAGGGCAAGACCAGGCCCGCCAGCGACGCGGACAGGCTGCTCAAGTATTTCGGCTACTGGACCGATGCGGGCGCGGCGTATTGGTACAACTACGATCCCGGCCTTGGTTACGCCGGCACCTTGCGGCATCTGGTCGCGACATACCGGCAAGAGGGCATCCCGCTGGGTTATATGCAGCTAGACAGCTGGTGGTACCACAAGTCGCTCAGCGACCCCTCCGGCAAACAGGGCGGCGCAAGGAACGCCAAGCTCCCCCAGGGCGACTGGAACCGCTACGGCGGACTCATGGACTACAGCGCCCACCCTTTCGTCTTCCCCCAGGGACTCAAGGCCTTCACGCAGTCGATCGGGCTGCCCGTCGCCAACCACGACCGCTGGGTGGACCGGGCCAGTCCCTACCACAGGCGTTTCAGGATTTCGGGCATCGCTGCGGTGGATCCGGGTTTTTGGGACGAAATTGCGGCCTACCTTCACGACGGCGGATCCGTGGACTATGAGCAGGACTGGCTCAGCGAAATCTACCGCCATTCGCCGGAGCTGGCCCGAGAGCCGGGCCTGGGGGACGCCTTCATGGACAACATGGCCGCGGCCTTTGAGAAGCGGGGCATGTCCCTCCAATACTGCATGGCCTTGCCCATGCAGTTCCTGCAGGGCAGCCGTTACAACAACCTCACCACCATCAGGGTCTCGGACGACGGCTTCAAACCAGACCACTACCATAATTTCCTGTACGCGTCCCGCCTGGCCTCGGCCCTGGGCATCTGGCCCTGGTGCGACGTGTTCATGAGCCACGAGACGGACAACCTGATCCTGGCGGTGCTCTCCGCCGGGCCGGTGGGCTGCGGCGATTTCCTGGGGCAGGAGGACAAGGCCAACATCCTGCGGGCGGTGCGCGCGGACGGCGTGATCGTCAAGCCGGACGCGCCGCTCCTTCCCAGCGACGCGAGCTATTTGGCCGAAGCGCAGGGAAGGGACAGGCCCCTGGTGGCATCCACCTATACCGACCACGCGGGGCTTCGGACCGTTTATGGGATCGCCTACAGGACATCGGACGGCCAAGCGGACAGCCTGTCCGTGGATCCGAAGGAACTAGGTGTCTCGGGAGCGGTCTATTTTTATGATGAACTCTCGGGTTCCGGTGTGGTTTTGAAGCAAGGAGAGGCCCTTCCGATCGATTTTCACGAGGGCAGCCTGTCCTATTTTGCGGTGGCACCCCTGGGAGCGAGCGACATGGCCTTGCTGGGGGATGCGGGCAAGCTGGTGGGCACCGGGAAAAAACGCATCGCTTTTTACAGCCAAAATGCAGCCGGAATGACCGTGTCGGTGCTATTTGCTCCGGGAGAAGGAAAGCTCAGCCTCCACGGATACGCGAAATCGGAGCCCAAGGTGAGGGCCGGGACCGCGCGGCCGCCGGTGGCCTATGATCCGTCCAGCGGGCTGTTTTCAGTGGATGTGGCCCCGGATCAGGCCCTGGCCGGGGCGGATTCCGGCGGGGATAAGGTAAGGGTCTTGGACGTGGAGTTCTCGAAACACTGATTCTGTTTACGGGAGGGCTTTAATAGTTTTGGCTTGCCCTATATAATTCCGATTCGGAATAGGGTCCCTTGCCGGAGACATGAATGAGCAAACGATTTCTCGCTGTCGTGGCCTTGCTGGCCGTGGCTGGACCTGTTTTTGCGGATAAGGACGTAGCGTACGCGGATTATAGGGAAGGGATTGTCCAGGAGAGGACTCGAGATTATCCGGGCGCCGTGGCCTCGTTCAAAGCCGCCCTGAACGAAGAACCATCCCTGATCTATGCGGAAAAACAATTGGGGAACTGCTTTTATTATCTCGGCGATGATCGCGCCGCACTCAAGCATTATGATCTCTATTTGGCCATCGATCCCAGCGACGCCGCTACCGAAAAATTCGCGGAATATTTGAGAGCCAGAAGCGCTGGCCGCGCGCCCCAGAACGCGGACGGCCGCGGCAGCGGGTATTCGTTGGACAGCCCCGGTTTGATCCATTCGCGTTTTTACGTGGGCGGCAGCTTGGGCCTGTTGGATATTTCCGACAGCGACCTGAACAACCTGATAGGATCCAGCTACACCGTGGAGTCGGATGCGGCGTTTTTCGGTGATCTCCATGTGGGGTACCAATGGCAAAACGGTATTGCCCTGGAGATCGGCGAGGAGGCTTTGGCGCGGGTCGCGGTGATTCAGGACAGCTTCGGGGACGATCTGACCTTCGAAGGCACCGAGGATGCCCTCTGCGTCGAACCTCTGTACCGTTTCACCCTGAGCAGGCGGACCGCCGTGTTGACGGGGCTAAAGCTGGGCATAGGGTCCGCCTCGGCGGTCTTCACCGGGGACTCGGGCAGCACCACCTTGGCTTCCGTCGGCTCGACGCTGGTCGAACCTGACCTGCGCTTCCAGTTCATGCTCGGGCGCATGGTCGGATTGGAAGCCGGGCTTGACTACCGTTTCGCGGCCTACAACTTCGACCTGGATTCCGGCGGCGGCTCCGGCGGCACTTGGCGCATGGTGGATGACGGCCTGGTTGAGAGCATCGGTGTGGACGTGTATTTCGGACATATTGTTAATTAGGGAGCTGCGCGCCCGGGCTGCTTAAGGGTTTGGTCCGCCTCGATGAGGGCGCCCGCTTCAATGGCGTCGCTCATCATGACCAGGAACGCCATTCCGGGTTTTTGAAGTTTCAAATCTTTGAACCCGGTGAGCGCCATTCCTTCCACATGCAGATGTTTGCCGCCGCTTCTCACGGCAAAAACGGGGAAGTTCAAGGGAACCGACGCATCGGCGACGGTCAGGGAACCGTGGGCCGTCACGGTCACACCCGATGTGTCCAATAGATGCATGCTGAAGGGATCGACCGAAACCAGCGTGAACACGATGGCCGGGTGGTCCTTGGCGTGCACAATATCCTGGACCTTGCCGTCGCGTGTGGTGTTTCCGCTTTTCAAGGTCACCGGATCGATCTTCAGGATCCCCGTCACGGTCGGGCTCACGCCTTCAAATAGGCGGATTTCCCCGCTGATCCGGCCTTCGCGCCCGTGCACCGTCTCCGGGACAAAGAAATTCAGGGCATGGACGATATAGCGCGCGCTGCTCTTGGGGCCCACCGTGTAAGGAGTATAGCGTTCCGTCGCCGCGCCGCGGTCGGCCGGAACCGGGGAAGGCTTCGCCGGGCCGCCGGGATCCGCCCCCGCCGCGGCGAGGCCCAAGGAGGCGGCGCAAATTAGGAACAGCCCCATCCATCGATTCATGAGCGATCCTCCCAGCGTTTGAATATAAGTGAGGTGTTGATGCCGCCAAAGGCGAAATTGTTGGTCATCACCGCGCCGGTTTCGAGGGGACGCCAGGTTCCGCGCACATAATCCAGGTCCGCGCATAGGGGGTCCACGTTATCCAGATGCACGGTGGGGGCGACCCAAGCCTCCTTGAGCATGCCGATGCTCATCCACGCCTCCAGGGCGCCGCAGGCGCCCAGGGTGTGCCCCATATAGCTTTTCAGCGATGAAATGGCCACGGGCCGGCGGAACACCATCGCCGTGGCCTGGGACTCGGTGATGTCCCCTTGCTGGGTCGCGGTGCCGTGCGCGTTGACATAGCCGATCTGCTCGGTGGCCAGCCCCGAATCGTCGACCGCCATTTGCACCGCATGGGCCATGGTCTCGGCCGAAGGCTGGGTCACGTGGGCTCCGTCGCAATTGGTGCCGAAGCCGACCAGCTCGGCGTGGATACGGGCGCCGCGTTTGACGGCGTGGTCCAGTTCCTCCAGCACCAGGGTGCCGGCGCCTTCCCCGACTACCAGGCCGTCCCGGTCCCGGTCAAAAGGACGGGGGGTGGAACCGGGCGAGGCGTTGCGCACGGAGGTGGCGAATAGGGTGTCGAAGACGGCGGCTTCGGTGGGCGTCAATTCCTCGCCTCCGCCGGCCAGCATGACCAGCTGCTTGCCCGTTTTGATCGCCTCATAGGCGTACCCGATGGCCTGGCTGCCGGAGGTGCAGGCGCTTGAGGTCGTGTAGACCCGGCCCTTCAGGCCGAAAAAGACGGCGATGTTCACGGGCGTGGTATGGGGCATCATGCGAATGTAGGTCGTGGCGGTGATGCCATCGGTACTCTTGTCGATGAGCATGCGGGCGAAGTCGCCGACGGCGTCCGGGCTTCCGGTGGAGGACCCATAGGCGACGCCGGCTCCGCCTCCGCCCAACACGGGGTGTCCGACCAATCCGGCGTCCTGCAGGGCCAAGTCGCAGGCCCGCACCGCCATCCGCGAGACCCGCCCCATGGAGCGCGTGGCCTTTCGCGAGTAACGCTCAGGCGGAAGTTCAAAGGGCGCAGCCGGAGCCGCCAGGAGGGTGTTCAGGCCGCGATACTGCTCCCAGTCGGCCATCCGCACCACCGCGCCTCGGCCCTCGCGCAGGCGCTCCCGCACCGTGGCCCAGTCGTTGCCCAGGGGAGAAATACCGGCCATGCCCGTCACCACCACCCGTTTCAAGCGCTCAGCCCTCCATCCACGGCCATGACCTGCCGCGTCACATAGGCCCCTTCGTCCGAAAAAAGCCATGCCACCAAGCCGGCCACTTCCTTGACCGTTCCCGGGCGCCGCAAGGGAACAAGGTCCATGACCTCGGGCGGCACCCCCGCGGCCATGTCGCCCTCGATCAGGCCGGGCGCCACGCAGTTGACGGTGATGGCGCGTTTGGCCAATTCCAGGGCCAGGGATTTGCTGGCGGCGATCAGGCCCCCTTTGGCGGCCGCGTAATTGGTCTGGCCCCGGTTGCCGACCAGGCCGGAGACGGAGGCCACGGACACGATCCTTCCTCCGCGGCGCAGCTGCACCATCGGCATGACCAGGGGACGCAGCACATTGAAGAAGCCGTCCAGATCGGTCCTCAACACCGCGTCCCAGTCCTCCCCGCTCATGCCCGCCAGCGGCGCGTCGCGGGTGATACCCGCGTTGCATACCACACCCCATAGGGCGCCGTGGGACTCCACCTCGGCCTCCAAAACGGCGCGGGCGCCGGCGCGGTCCGCGACGTCGAAATACAGTCCCCGCCCGCCGCCGCCCAGCGCGGCGACTGCCTCGGCCGCCTGTTCCGCGGCCGGAGAGGGCGTGCGGCCGTGGGTGAGCACCTCAAAGCCGGCCAGGGCGAGCCGCTCGGCGATCGCCCTGCCGATTCCGCGGCTGGACCCGGTGACTAGAACCCTTTCCTTCATGGTCGCGACACCTCGTCAAGCGCCGCCATGGTCGGCAGCTGGATCACGGTCAATTGGGCCTGGGCAAGTTCCATTCCGGTCGGGTCCTGGATGGAGCATTCCATGGCGCTGATCCCATTATCCTGTTGAAGCACCTTGCGCGCCACGATCCTCAGGGTCTCGCCGGCAAAAAATTGCTCCCGCCCGCTGCTGTAGGTGCGCGCACCCAGCAATAGGCCCGGCAGCACGTCACGGCCGGCCAATGCGCCCTCGACCCCGGAAAAGAGGCCCACGGTCTGCGCCATATACTCCAAGCCTATCCAGGCCGGGACGCCCCCTTCCTCGAAGAAGGGACTGTGTTCGCTGATGTCCACTTCGGCGACAAAGGCCTCGTCTTCCATGCCCGCGGCCCGTGTGAGCAGAATCATTGGATCGCGGTGCGGCATCAGTGCGTCCAGCGGCCGACGGAGGATTTCATCAAGATCGTTCATGGTTTCTCGAGCACCAAGGACACGTTGCTGCCGCCGAATCCGAAGGAATTGGTCATGACGCGGCGCAACCCGGAATGGCGCTCCACGCGCCGGACCAGTGCCAACGGAGGCAGGGCGGAATCGGTTTCCCCGTCAAAATAGTGCGGCGGCAGCCCTTGTTCCGCGGCCCGGCCCGCCAGGAGGTCCCAGCAGAGGGCCGCCTCGAGGGCCCCGGACGCGCCGAGGGCGTGTCCGGTCAGAGGCTTGGTCGAGGAGCAGGGCAGCCCCTCGGGAAACACACGCGCCGTGGCGGCGGCTTCCATGGAGTCATTTTGGACCGTGCCCGTGCCGTGCAGATTCAGGTATCCGACCTGGGCCGGTGCCAGGCCCGCGTCCTTGAGCGCCATGCGCATGGCGGCCTCGGCGCCCTCACCGCCGGGCAAAGGGGCGGACACATTGTAGGCGTCATTGGCGTCGCCGCAGCCCGCCAAACGTGCCGGCCCCTCCCTCCTGGTGACCAGGCAAAAGGCCGCGGCTTCGCCGATGTTGATGCCGTGGCGGTTGCGGCTGAAAGGGTTGCAGCGTTCCTCGGACAGGGCGCCCAGGGCCGCAAACCCGTGCACCGTGAAGCGGCATAGGGTGTCGACCCCGCCGCACAGCACGGCGTCGCATGCGTCCAAGCGCAGCAGGCGGCGCGCGGTGGCCAGGGCCTTGGCCGATGAGGAGCAGGCCGTGGAAACGGTCAGAGCCGGCCCACCCAGGTCCAGGGCCCGGGCCAAAAAGGCCGCCGGAGCGCCCAATTCCTGTTGATGGTAGCGGAAATCCGGCCCCAGGCCCCTACCCGATGCACGCCGGGCGAAGGCCCGTTCGGCTTCAAGCATGCCCGAGGTGCTGGTGCCGACCACCACCGCCACGCGGGCCGCACCATGCCTGGCGAGCGCGTCCTCGAGGGCCGCCCTCAGCGGTTGCACCGCGGTCCAGGCCATGCGGTTGTTGCGGCTGTCGAAGTCGGGCTCCAAGCCGGGCGGATCGGCCAGGGGATGTTCCACCTCCCCCACAGGGAAGGCCTGCCCGGCGGGACTGAAGCGCGCGCCCGCCTTCATGCCCGGGCTTAGGCCGGTGCGCATGGCCAGGGCCAGCGCATCGAGGCCCGCGCCCGCCGCCGACAGCACGTAAAAGCCGTGCAGGAAGGCCTCCGCCTTAGGCATTGCGGGCCTCTTTGGGGGAGAAACAGGGGGCGCTCAGCCAGGCGGCCAGGCAGCCCACGCTCAAGACCAATCCAAAAGACCTGAGGGCGGGTGTGCCGCTGAATGCGAGGACGCCCACGGCCGCGATGTTGGTCAGGGCCGCCACATGCACCGCCAAGAATGAGGACAGGCGGTCGCCGCCGTCCTGCATGTAAATGCCGAAATCAATGCCCGTGCCCAGGAGCAGCAGGAGGGCTAGGAGAACGAACAGGTTCAGGGGCAGGCCGGCGAGGCCCAGCGTGCCCAGGGCGAGTACCGCACCGAGGACCGTGGGAGCACCGGCGGCGAGGGCCGCGGGGCCCAATCGCAGGGTCAAAAGTCCGAACACCACCAGGCTTCCGGCGGCGAGCATCCAAGACAGCAGGCGCCGCAAAGCGGCCAGCAACTCGCTCGCGCTCCGTAGCTGATCGATGTATTGGACGCCCGGCAACGCCGAGGCCGGTCCGGCCAAACGGTCGGCATCCGCGGGAGTCAGGCCCGGACCGGGCAAAACCATGGATTCCATGGTTCCATCCGGCTGGGACAGCCATAGGCCGCGATAGGGGATGGAGGCCGGATCCGCCAGCCATGCCTCGGGTGTCAGGGGCGCGTCGCCCTGCTTCAAGGCCGCGCGCAGCTTGAGCTCCAGGGCCGGTTGCCCTATACGCTCCGCAAGGCGTCGGGCCAGCCGGCCGGGCCCGAAAAGGGCGCGTTGCAGGGCCAGGCGGTCCGACTGCTGGCGGGCCAGGGACGGGACGAAGTCGCTCAGGGCCATCCATTGATGCGTCCGGCCGCCGTCCAAAACTTTGGTGAGGGCCTCTTCTCTGCGCAACAACTCCTGGGGATCGGCGGCTTGGACCACGAAAAATGAGGTGGCTGTGCCCAGGCCCGTCAGGGCCTGGGCCTGTCGCTGCTCTTGATCCAATGTTTGGTCATGGGCGTAAAGCAGCCGCACGTCGTCGTCCACCCTCAGCCGAAGACATCCGACCCCGGCCAACAGAAGCAGTACCGCCAGGAGTCCTTTGAGCCAGGGCCGGCCCCAGCCAGGCCAGGCCCGGCGCAGCGCGGCGACCGCGGCGATCCGCGATTGCGGCGCCGACTCCAGGGACCGAGTCAGGCGAGGATACCACAGCACCACCCCGGCCCAATCCGCGGCGAGGCCCACCGCGGCAAACACGGCAACCTGCTTCAGCGCGGGTATTGGGAACAGGACTAGGGCGGCGTAAGCCAGCACTGAGGTGGCCATGGCGAGGGCCAAGGGGCCGACGGCCAGGCGGGCGCGGCGGTCCGAGTCCCAGGGTTTGTCGTAGATCCCGCTCAAAAAATACAGGCCGTAGTCGTCGGCCACCCCCACCACCGTGCTGCCGAAGACCATGGCGACCGCGTGCACGCGCGACCAAAGGAGCAGGACCGCCGCCGCGCCGGCAAGGCACCCCACCATCGCCGGCAGGAGAGCAAGCAGGATGGGCCGGCGGCGGCGGAACGCGAACCAAAGGAGCACCGCCAGCAGCGCGGTCGACAGCGCGCCGACGCTGCCCACCTCGCGCATCGCCTGGCGGGCGGCCGCGTGTTCCTGGAACACGAAGCCCGAACGCAAGAGGCCTGTCGCACCCAGGCCGCGGGCGGCGGCGGCGGCCGTTTGAAGCGAAGCGTCAAAGGCGCGCATGGCCCCTGCGTCCAAGCTCGGCGCGGCGACCGCGTTCACCGCCACCCAGGTGAGGCCTCCGGAATCGATCTCGAGGTGGCCGTCACGCAGGCTTAAATTCCCGGACAGCGCGGCGTTTCCCTCAAGCCAGCGTCCGAAGGTCCCCAAAGGATCCGTTTCAAAGCTTCCGCCGAATCCCGGGGGGAGATAAAGGCCCAGTTCAGCCTGCCGAAGCAGGCCGTCGCCCCCCGCGGACAAAAGGACGCGGTCCGGGGCGGACAAGAGGCCGGCGCGATGCGCCCGGAAACAGGATAGGGCCGTGGAAAGGGCGTTCGCGGGGACGGCGCAGACCACGGATGAAACGCCGTTTGTCCGGTGCAGGACAGTGGCGTAGCCCTCGGCCGCCCTTTCAGCGACCCTCGGATCCGCGGCGCCCACGAACACCTGGAAACGGCTTTCCACTTGCCGGCGGAGGGCCAGGGTCGCGGCCGCGGCCGCCGGATTGGGGGCTTTCCACGGCACCAACTCAAAAATACTGGTCTCCAGGCCCGCCGACGGAAGCCTCAGCGCCAGCCAGAGCAGGGCCGCGACAAATGCGGCCAGCCATGCGAATGCCAGGCCGCGCCTAAGGCCCAAGCAGGGCCTCCTCGTCGGGGCTCAGCAAGCCCGGCCCCCGCTCCAGGTCCTTGAAATCGATCACCGACTCGTCACCGCTGCTTTCCACGAGCCTGGCCCGCCGCGCATAGTCCGTGCCCTCGGTCTCGATGCTCCTGAAGACGCCGGCCAGGGGGCCCGGCCGAGGGGCCAGGACGAGGCGCCAGGACCGCGCCCCACCCTCCTGCCGCAGCGTAAAGGTCCGTTTCAGGGCCTTGACGTCCCCGGTTAGGAGCTGCCGCATCAAGGTCAGGGCATCCGACCCGGAGGTCAGGCGGCGCCGCCCTGTTGCGCCCACTTCAAAGACGCCCTTGGAGGACACCACAACCGTGGCGCGCACGGGGCTCTCCGTGCGCCACACCAGGCCCCTTCCCGGCAGGAGCGCGAAGCTCCCATCGCTGAGCAGCGCTTTGTCCAGTCTCCTCAGCGTCTTGGACTGCACAAAACGGCCGTGGATGGCCCCTTGAAGCGTCGGACTCGGCAGGGTCTCCTGACCCCAAAGTCCCGCGCCGCAGATGAGCGCCAAGAACAACATGCGGGATCTCATGGCTGTTTCCTCAGCGCGCGCTCCACGCGTTCGACCAATTCCGCGGGGCAGACAAAGTTCAGCTCCCCGGTGGCCGCGTTCACCGCGACCTGGGTGGTGCTGGCTTTGGTTAGGCGCAGGGAAGTCAGGGCGTCCCGAATCTCATAGGTGATGACCAGGCGATTCTCCCATTCCGCAAGTTCGGCCCGCACGACCAGGCGCTGCCCCAAAACAGCGGGCTTCACATAATGCAGACTCAGGTCCACCACCGGGAAGGACCACCCCGAGGCGCGCATCCGTTCATAGCCGTAGTCCAAGGACTCCAAGAGGGCGCCCCGGCCGATTTCCAGGAAACGCACGTAGTTCCCGTGCCAGACCACCTGCAGGGGGTCGATATCGTAAAATTCGGGACGGACTTCGACTTCGGCCCAGATCATGGGCGCACCCCATACGGATGGAGTCCGCGCGCGCGCAGGACCGCGATGATGCGGCGCAGGTCCGCCTCGAGGGCCCGGTCCTCCCTCAGGGGGGCCGAGTGGGAGCGCACGAAAGCGAGGGTTTCGGCGGCTCCGCCCCTCAGCGTCGCGGGCTCCAATCCCTCGGAGGCCAGCCTCAGTTCCAGGGCCTGGCATGCCGCCAAAAGCCCGCAGGCGGCCACCTGCTCGGACAGCTCAAGGACCCTCCGGCAGTCACGCGCGGCGATGGTGCCCAGGCTTACCTTGTCCTGGTTGTGGCTTTCAGTGGACCGGGAAAACGCGGAGGCAGGCATCGTCAGCTTTTGGGCTTCGGCCGCGCAGGCTGAGGCCGTGATTTGCAGCGCCTTGAGTCCGTGGTGCGCGGAAGCCCCGGAACCTCCAATTCCGCGCAGGTTCGGGGCCAGGCCCTGACTGTAGCGGGCGTCGACCAAGAGGGCGATCTGGCGGTCCACCAGGTCGGCCAGCGATGCGCAGGCGGCCTTCATGGAATCCATGACGTGGCAGATGTGGCCGCCGTAGAAATGGCCCCCGTGGTAGACGGCGTCCTTGACCGGATCCAGCAGCGGATTGTCGTTGCTGCTGTTGAGTTCGGTCTCGATGAAGGCCCGGTACCAGGGCAGGCTGTCCTCCAGCACCCCGAGGACATGCGGCGCGCAGCGGATGGAGTAGCGCTCCTGCAGGCGGCCGGGGCCTCCCACTCGCCCGCTTTCGAGCAGGTCCTGGCGGATGCGCGAAGCGGCCAAGGCCTGGCCCACGAAGGGCTTGGTCTCGAAGAGCCCGGCTTCGAAATGCGCCGTTCCGGCCTTTAAGGCCAGGGCGCCCAGGCTGGTGACGCGGGTGCAAACGGCGGCAAGTTGCCTGGCCCGTTCATAGTTGAGGCATGCGAGCCCAGTCATCACGGCCGTGCCGTTCATCAGCGCCAAGCCCTCTTTGGGCCGTAGGCGGTAGGGTTTCAGGCCCTGCGCCGCGAGCGCCTGGGAAGCGTCGACCCGGACGCCCCGGGCGATGGCCTCGCGGCGTCCGCAAAGCACGGCGGAGACGTAGGACAGGGGTGTCAGGTCACCGCTGGCGCCGACGGAGCCTTCTTCCGGGATCAAGGGAACTATGTCCAGGTTCAGCAGGGCCGCAAGGCCCTCCAGAAGGGCGAAACTCACGCCCGAAAAGCCGCGGCCCAACGAGGACAGGCGCGCGGCCAAAATCGCGCGCGTCTCCAAGGGCGAAAAATGGTTGCCCAGTCCGACGCCGTGGTATTCCGTAAGGTGCTCCGGCAACAAGGCCACCTGCCCGGGTTCGATGGACAGGGTCACCGAGTCGCCGTAGCCGGTATTGACCCCGTAAATTTGGACGCCCTCGTTCAGGAGCCGGTCAACCATGGCCGCTCCGGCGTCGATGCGGGCGCGAAATCCGGGTCCGCCCAGGCGGGCTTCGGCGCCGTCGGCCACGGCCACGACCTGTTCCAGGCTCAAGGTCCCGCCGTCGAAGTCGACCCTGTCCTTCATGATTCCACCCGAGGGTAGTGCGCGCATGGATACCGCGTCATCGCAGCCTTCGCGACAAGAGCCGCGGGCTGCGCGCAAGCATGCCGAAAAAGAGCCGGGTGTGCATCCATGAGATACGCGTATTGTCCTCAAAGGAGCGAAAACCGGAAATCCCGCCGGCCGGATAGCGTACGGCCGAGGGCAGGAACCGCAAAGGCAGGCCCGCCCAGACCAGGCGCACCAAAATTTCGGGATCAAAATCCATGCGGTCCCCGGTGGGGCCAAGGAAAGGGAGGGTCCCGGCGAGGGGATAGATCCGGAAGCCGCACATGCCGTCGGGGATCGACCCCGAAAGGCTGTTTACCGCGACCCAGAAGTTGGTCAGGCGCCGCCAGCGCAAACGGGACGGGGGTGCGTCGGGTCCGAACACGGGCTCGGCGCAGATGACGGCTCCCGGTTCGCGACGGGAGGCGTCAAGAAATCTGGGCAGGGAGGCCAGGTCGTGCTGGCCATCCGCGTCCACTTGGACGGCATGGGTGAAGCCGAGATCCGCGGCCCAGCGCAACCCGTCCTTCACCGCTGCGCCCTTACCCCCGTTTTTTTCGCGGCGCCTGAGGCGGATCGCCGCCCCCGGGGAGTCGGGGCCGGCCATTGCCCGCAGCGCCGCCGAGCACTCGGCGCCGCTGCCGTCGTCCACGAGGAGTATGGTGAGGCCCAGTGCCCTCAGGGCGGGAAGCTGTTGCCCCAGGGAAGCGTGGTGCCCATAGACCGGGAGCACCAGGCAGGCCCTGAACGCATCATCCGAGGACGATATGGCCGCTGGCATGTCTCCCCTCCTCTGAGGCGTAACGGAATTCGACGCCGCCCTGCGCCAGCACCAGGGAAAGGGTCACCCTCTGTCCGGGCCTCAGTGGCCGCATGAACTTCAGCGCCCGCAAGCCCCTGAAGGCGCCGTGGACTCCGAGGTGCTCACGCGCCGCCCGCACAGCCCAATGCAATTGCACGACGCCCGGCAGCAGAGGATGCCCCGGGAAATGCCCCTTGAACCAGCGCAGGGAAGCGGGCAGGAACAGGTCGATATCGACGCCCTGGTCCCGGTGTTGCACATAAAGGCATTCCGCCTCCCGGGTTTCCTCATCCATGAAGAGAGCCTCAAGCGCGGCCAGCGGATTCTTCCCCATGGAGTCCGCGGGCAAGGAGTCCACGAAGCGCCAACGTCGCGGAAGGGGCGCCACCCCGTCTTCATCCAAATGCCTGCGCAGTTCCTCGGACCTGGCCCGCCTTTCGGCCGCGCCTGCCGGAGCGGGATCCTTGAGGCGGACCACCGCGCCCAAAAGGTCCCGGACACCCTTGAGGAGCAGCACCCGGGCTTCCTCCACGGAGGGATGGGCGGCCAAGCGCCGCTCCAGGCCTGCCAGCGAGACCCGTTTTTCCTCGACCTTGGCGATGCGGTCGACTCTTCCCAGCAGATGGAAACCGGGCTCCGCCGGCGTCGCCCGGTCCTCGGAGCGCGTCCATTCCGGCCTGTTTCCGTGCCGGGAACGCAGCGACAGGACACCATCCGGATCAACGCGGGTTTCCACCCCGGGCAGCGGGATCCAGGGATCCGCCTCAGTGCCACGCCTGCGCCAGCCGACCCCGCCGTTTTCGGAGCTGCCGTAGACCTCGACGGGCGTCTGTCCCAAAGCGGCCCGGCTGCGGCGGACCGCGTCGAAAGGGAGGGGGCCGCCTGAGGAGAACACCGCCACCAGGGAGGCCTTGGCCGGGGCCAGGACCTCCAGGGAAGCCGGGGAGCCGCCGATGCGTTTGAGCAGCGCCGGGGAAGTCACCAAAACGCAGCGCCGTGCGCGGGCCGCGGCGGCCGCGATCTCCTCGGGCAGGCGCAGCTGCCCCGATAGAAAAGAGCGCGAGGCCGCGAGCGGCCAAAGGATCTTGAACAGGAGTCCGTAATAATGCTGGTGGGAAACCGATGACAAAAATGCGGCATCGCCCACCCCGTCACCGAAGGCCGTTTCCAAAGCCTCCAATTCGTTTTGGATGCAATGCGACGGTTTGGCGATCGCCGCGGGATCACCGCTGCTGCCGGAGGTGAAGACCACGATGGGCACGTCGGGCATGCGGGCGGGCCCTGGCGCCGGCAGGACGGGCAGGTCGGGCGGCGGCGTTTCGTCGCCGATGAAGAGGCGCCCCACCTTCGAGCGCAATGAAGCCGCCGTTTCGCGGCCATTGTCCCCGGGCAGGTAGACGCTCACCCCGGCGGACCAGGCCCCCAAGAGGGCCGCGGCGAATTCAAAACCGTCGGCCAGGTGAAGGGCGATGGGATCCGGCGAACCGCTGAGGGCGCTTGCCCAGGCTGCGCGCCGGCGCGCCAGCCTGCCCCGGGTCTGGCCGGCGTCCAAGCCCACCGCCCGGTCGTCCGCCGGAAGTGCGAGCAGGCCGGGCAGGGAGATCAGAGGGGCCATGTCACAGCCCCTTGTCCTGTGTCCCTGTCCGGCCCAGCACCCGTTGGCGCACGAGCCATTCGGCCCCGAACATGATACCCATGAGCCCGTAGGCGATGGCGCCGTTGTAGAGCGCCCATACCCGGTCACTGGCGGCCACCGCCGTGGCCAGCGAAAGAGCCCCATTTAAGGCGAAAAAAAAGCACCAGGCCTTGGTCACCGTCCGCGTGTAGCGCACACCGGTTTCATCCAGGGGCCCCTGTCGAAGGGTCGCGATGCGCTCCACCGCGCTGGGCCCCCGCCACAAACTCAGGCCGAACACGGCCAAAAGGCCCAGGTTGACGCAGATGGGGTAGGCCCTCAAGGAAAGGTCCGCGTGCCTTAGCGCCAGCCAGGCGCAGGCCGCCGTCCCCAGGCCCAGCGCCAGCGATCCCCGCAGCTGCAGCCAGGGGCCCCATCTCCAAAGCGCCAGCCCCGCCAGAAGGCAGGCCAACAGCATCCGATTTACGCCCGTCCAGATCCCTATCAGCACCAGCGCCGGGAACACCAGGGCGGCGACCGCGGCCATGGACCGGGACTTCAATGCTCAGGACCGTTGACAAGGCCGTCGATGACGGAGACCACGTCGTCGAGCGTCCGCACCGCCTTGAAGGCTTCGGGTTGAATGCGTCGGCCGATAAGCTTCTGCATCTTCACCATGAGGTCGATGGCGTCGATGCTGTCGATGTCCAGGTCGGTGTAAAGGTCGGCATCCGGCCTCAGGAGCTCGCGTTTAATGCCGAAATTTTCGTGGAGCTCCGATTCCACCGCATGACGGATCTCGTCCCTAGTCTTCATGATTTCCTAAGCGTAGTTGCGCAAGGTAATATAAGCTGCCGGCTCTAGAAGTGGGCGGCCGCACCCCAATACTAAGTACTGTAGAATAGGACACGCCCACATTTTGGTCAACCGCACGGGGTTTTGGCCTCCGTGCGGCCCGTGTGTAGATTAGCGAGGATTGAACGATGCCCCTGGACGCGGATGTGTTGATCATCGGAGCCGGCCCGTCCGGTTCATTGGCTGCGGCCAATCTGTTGCGGCGGGGCCACAGCGTGCTCATCGTCGAACGCGAAAAATTTCCGCGTTTTTCGATCGGGGAGAGCCTGCTCCCCCAAACCATGGGGCTGTTGGAGGAAGCGGGTCTGCTTCGCGCCGTGGTGGAGTCCGGCTTCCAGCACAAGAACGGCGCGGTGTTCGAACGCGGCCACGAACGCACCGAATTTGATTTTCGCGACAAATCCACGTCGGGCTGGGGGACCACTTATCAGGTGCAGCGCGCCGCCTTCGATAAGGCGCTCGCGGATGGGGTCGAACAGGCGGGAGCGCGGATCCTTTACCGCCACGAGATCACGGGCGCCCAGGTGGACGGAGATGCCGCCCGACTGGACCTTCGCGATGCGGACGGGAAGGCCCTGCGGCTCCAGGGGCGTTTCGTGCTGGATGCCTCGGGCAACGCCAAGGTGCTGGCGCGGTTGCTTAAACTTGAGAGGCCGTCCGGATTCCCCATGCGGCAGGCCGTCTTCACCCATGTGGGCGACAACATTCCCCGGACCGGCGGCTTTGACCGTAACAAGATCCTCATCACCGTGCATCCGGAGCATAAGGACGTCTGGTATTGGCTCATTCCGTTCTCCAACGGGCGGTGCTCCCTGGGGGTGGTGGCGAGCAGCGTCTTCCTGGCTCCCTACGAAGGCGACCTGGACGCGGGCCTGAAGGAGCTGCAGTTTCAGGCGCCCGGCCTCAAAACGCTGCTGAAGGACGCCCTGTGGGACACCCCCGCGCGCCAGATAAAGGGCTATTCCTCCGATGTTTCCTCCCTGTATGGGCCCAATTTCGCCCTCTTGGGCAATGCCGGGGAATTCCTGGATCCGGTTTTCTCTTCCGGAGTCACCATCGCCTTCAAGTCCGCCGCCTTAGCGGCCGAGCTCTTGCACCGGCGCTTCACGGGCGTCGCCGTGGACTGGGAAGCCGAATATTCAAAAACCCTGCGCCGGGGCGTGGACTGTTTCCGCGAGTTCGTCGAGGCCTGGTACCAGGGTACCTTCCAGGACATCATTTTCCACGGGAAACACGATCCCCACATCCGCCGCATGATCTGCTCCATCCTGGCGGGATATGCCTGGGATCCCCTGAATCCTTACGTCGCGGATCCGCGACGTTTGAGGACCTTGGCGGGAATTTGCGCGCCAAACGGCCCCTTCGCGGAGGCGGGGAAGCAGCCATGACCGATACGGGCGGGCGGGACGGAGCCGCCCATTGGGCAGAGATGACGGAACTCGGCTCCGCCCTGGGTCTGGGTTTTCTTTATTTCATTTACCGTTGGTCCGGCCGCTGGCTCTTCCGGCTGTTCCTGCTGCCGGTGGTCGGGTATTTTTTGGTCTTCGCCGGAACGCAGCGGAGGGCGTCGAAGGAATACCTCAGGCGGGCCGGGGTTTCCGGACCGCTTTGGCTGGCCTTGCCGCGGCACTTCTGGGCTTTCGCCGAAGCCGTCCTGGACAAGTTGGTTGCATGGAAGGGCGGCATCCGTTTGGAGGATGTCACTTTTGAGGGCCGCGGGCCGGTGCAGGACTTGCTGGCGCATGGGCGCGGTCTCCTGTTGATCGGCTCCCATCTGGGGAACCTGGAGGTGGGCAGGGTCATTGCCCGCCTGCGGCCGGGCCTTGTGGTGCATGTCCTGGTCCATACTCGCCATGCCGGGAATTTCAACCGCCTGCTCCATCGCCTGGACCCCAGCGCGGGGGTCAATCTGGTGCAGGTCTCGGAATTCGGCGCCGGACAGGCGGCCTGGCTGGCCGAAAGAATCGGGCGCGGCGAAGTGGTGCTGATCGCGGGGGACCGGCGGCCCTTGGGCAAGGGCCGGATTTTGAACGTCGAGTTTCTCGGCGCGCAAGCGCCCTTTCCCCAGGGGCCCTTCGCGATGGCCGCCGCCCTGGCTTGCCCGGTATACCTTATGTTTTGTCTGAAGCAAAAGCATGGTTTTCGAATCGTTTACGAACCTTTTGCGGAGGAGATCCTCGCGGGGCGCGGGGCGCGGGGCGCGGCCCTCCAGAACGCGGCTCAGCGCTACGCCCTGCGCCTGCAGCACCAGTGCCTGCAGACGCCGTTTCAATGGTTCAATTTCTATCCGTTTTGGTCACAGGAAGGGCGGTCTTAGCTCCGGTTTTTTTGGTCCGGGGCCTGCGAGGCCACAAAGGCCGCCAGGCTGCGCACGTTGGCGAAATGGCGCTTACTTTCCTGCGGATCCTGGGTCATTTTGAGCCCATATTTCTTCTGCAAGGCCACGCCCAGCTCCAGCGCGTCGATGGAGTCCAAGCCGAGGCCGCCGCCGAAAATGAGGGCTTCGCTGTCAATGGACTCGGGGGAGACATCTTCCAGTCTGAGCGCGCCGACGATCAGGACCTTGATTTCCATTTCCAGTGCGCTCTCATCCACGTTCAAGCACCTCATCAAAACGCCGCTCCAGCAGGTCAATGAGTTCCCGGGCGGCAAGCCTGGTTTGGCCGCCATGGCGTTCGATCACGGGGGCGGTTTCGTACGCTGGGAACGCATGCACGCGCATGAGCATCTTCCGGACGGGCGCCAGATACCACCGCCCGCCGCGTTCCAAATTGCTCTCTCTGCAGTCGATGACGACCTGCGTCATAGTCGGGGCGCAGCGCAACGCCAGTTGGACTGCTCCGCTCTTTAGGCGCAGGGCTTTCCCGGGTGTTGATCGGGTTCCTTCGGGGAAGATCACGATGGAATTCCCGGACTCAAGGCTGCTTTTGCACAGACCCAAGGTCTTCTCGCCCCGGTCGTTGGGGATATAGCCGGCCAGGGACACGGGCCAGCGCATGGCCCAATGGCTTAACAGCGACGATTTCACGAGGCAATCGGCCCGGGGTACGATGCCGGCCAGCACCACGAAATCGATGAGCGTGGGATGGTTGGCGAGGATCAGCAGGTCTTTCTCCTGCAGGTGTTCCAGTCCCAGTATTTCCAGGTCGAGCACGCCCAGCGCCCGCATGAGCCAGGTGAAAAAACGGAAGAAAATCCGCGTCAGGGCTTTTCCGGCGCGTTTGCGCCTGCCCCGGCGGTCCGGGATAAGGAACAAGGGGGCCGCGAAAGGCATGGTCAGAAAACTTCCGGCCATGAAAACGCCGAAACACGCCAAGGTGGCCGCCGTCCGCCACGCGCGGTTGGCCAGCCTCAGGCCGGGATTCCCCAGGTCCAGCGATGCCTGCCGTTGAACCAATGCTCCTCTCCCCATCCTTTGGCCAGCAGCCGGGCCACCGCCAAGGCCTGGGGCCCGGCGTCACCTCCGTCGTCCGCGGTTTCGTCTTCCAGTTTCATGTCGAGCGCAGTCCCGTCTTGGTGCCCCAACACGAGGGCGAGAGACCAGCCCGCCGCTTCGCCGTCCCAATAGGTGTCCAGGGCCTTCGGCGGGTCTTCGTCATGGTATACCGCCAGCACCCGCCCCGCGCCTTCATCCAGCAGCGCCTGGGATTCGAGCAAGGCCGCCGAAAAAGATTCCCGTCCGCCGGCCAGGGCGCTTGCCGGAGAACGGTCACCCCGGGCGATGGAGAAAAAACCGGCTGTCGCGTTGTGCACCGACACGCTGAAATCCATGGGAGACATCGGAGTCCCCTGTGCCAGGGACTCCAAAAGGCCGGTCGAACGCAGGATCTGTCCGTGGCGTGATGCGAAGACGCTGGGAATGTTCGCGCCCTTGGGCGCCAGGGCGTAGGCCACTTCCAAGGCCAATCGGTCGCTGAGCCCTGCCCGCCGCCGAAGGATGGGAGGCACCGCGTCGGCGGGCGGCACCGCGCCGCTGGCCGGCCAAGGAACCGCTCTGTCCAGGCGGGAAGCGGACGGAGACCGCGCCCATTCCTGCCAGGCGCTCTTGTTTTCCAAGCCCGGGGCCCAAGCGGCCCAATCAAGTACGCGCAGCCGCAGTTTCAGGCATAGCGTCCCGTTCCCGCCGTCAGATGGCTCGCCCCTGATAGCCCCTCCCCACAGTGCCCCGGATCCCTTTTTTTTCCAGAACAAGGATCCGCCCTTAGACCTGGAAACAATCGTAGCGCTTGGCCCCCTGTGGGGCCAGCCCAATGCATTTTATCCCGTGCCCCCGGGCGCTGTTTTCACCGCCCCTCTTCAGGCCCAGGCGGGCCAGCGGGCGCAGGGAAGCAGGGGCAAGATCGGCCCGGATGCCGGCTCAATCCACCCGGGCCTCGGGCCGTCAGGAGCAGAAGCGGCGGGCCGGGGAGCAGGGAGTTCCATAGGACGTCCATGGACGAAGGGCCACCTAGATGAGCGCGGGCCTAATGGTAGCTGGCTTTGATGACGCTGCGAACGATTATTCCTCCGGCCAGGCACAGGCAGCGGTCGCGGCTAGCACTTTCCATGTTCCCGGCATAGGTGCGCACGTCGACGACTCTCTCCCCCTTTTGGAGCGCCTTCTTTTGAAATTTCAGGAAACCGCCCAGCAGAGCCCAGCGGCAAGCCTCGGCCTTGGTTTTATTGAAACCGTTGGTGCTGACATGGGCGCTCTTTTCGTCGCCTCCGCGGGACTTTCCGAAGCTGAAAAGCTTGGGGTCCAAGCTTTCACCCCGCTTATTCTCAAGCTGGGCTATGGAGTCGAATGTGACGCTCACCACCTGGTTCTCCGCCCGGACAGGGATCGACGCGCATAGGCTTAGGGCTAGCAGGCAGGCCCAAACTGGGTATTTCATGGTGGTCTCCGAGGAGGGCGGGATTAAGCGGGGTGGGTGACGAATGCTGCTTTTGCAGGCGGATTCGAATTTCGAACTATTCTAACCCATCCGAATGTCATTGGAACATAAGCGTTTATCAGGCGCGCTCATTTTCACGTAGCCGGACCTTCATTGTCGCATAAGAATGATTATGCGACAATATTGTTTTGGGGCATAGCCATCCGGAAACCTGGATGGCTGCCCGCCCAGGCTTCCCTATTTCACCAGCATCAGTTTGGAGATGTTGAAGTCGTAGTCCGTGTCCGTGATCGTGGTTCCGAAGACCAGCTTGTCCACGTCCTTGAAGTCCGCGGGGACGGATTTGCCCCAGTCGGAGGGCTGGTCGAAATGGGTCAGGGGGATGGTCACCAGGGTCCAGTCCTTGGGGGCCGTGAAGTAGGCCTGATGAAAGCAGAAATCCTTGACCGCAAGGCGGCAGATCTGGACGCGGTAGTGCCCCCCGTCGCCTTTGGCGTAGAAGCGCAGGGCCCTGTAGGGGCGGAAATCGGGCTGGGACATGTGCAGGGACATGCAGGCCCAGGGCCAGGGGGCCACGCCTTTGCCCAGGTGGCCGTGGATGCGGGCGCTGCCTTTGGGGTGGGTGAAAGGCTGGGGGGCCAGGGTGGTCCCCAGCTGGGCGGAGTCGCAGCCGGACCACCAGCTCTGGCCGTTGCTTGCAGCGGGGCCGCTGAAATCGTCCAGGAGGAGATCGCCGCCCGCAGGGGCGGCCGCGTCCGCGCGCGCGATGGTGGGGTGCAGCAAAAGCGTTCCGGCCAGAAAGATAGCCCCTAAAAACTTCATGTCGCCTCCGTAATGGGTTGAAGCAACATGCTTACAGGGCCCGGCGCGCAGGGCTAATCGGTTTCCGCCTTTTTGACCTCAATTACAGCTACATCCCAGGCTTTCAAGGACAGGCTTCCGCGGCAGGCCCTGTCCTTGAGGACTTCCCTCCCGGCGGGCGCCTTCACTTGCCGGGTTTTCGAAGAATGGTTGAGCACGAAGAGCAGTTCCGAGCCGTCCGTAGAAGTGCGGGAGGCGAATTCAATGTCCTTTGGCCCGGTGAAGCGCTGTTTCAGGCCCGCCAGCTTGAACATCCGAGCCATGACCTTGTCCGTCAACGCCGGGTCAAAGCAGCCCGCCAGGTAGGCGACCCGGCCCTTGCCCGCCTTGCGCAGCGTGACCGCTGGACGGCCCTGGAGCCAGCCATTGCCGCTTCCAAAGGACGCCAGCACACGCACGTCCGGGCTTTCCAGGCGCAGTCGCTCCCCCCAAAGCGTGGCCGTTCCCTTGAGGGCCGGCGCCTCTGCTCCCCTGACCTGCACCTTGCCGGTGAGCACCAAGGCCTCCTCGGCCACCAGGCCGGCCAGCGCCGCCAGGGGGCCGGGCGGCAGCGATGGATAGAGGCGGTTTAGGGGATCTTTGCAGCCGCTGCGCTGGGTGAGCACCAGAAGGCCCCCCGCGTGGACAAAGTCGCGTAAGCGTCCCGCCATGGCGTCATCCAGCAGCCACAGTGCGGGGGCGGCCACCAATTTGTAGCCCTCAATGCTTTCGTGGGCGTTGATGACGTCCACGCCCAGGTGGCGTCCGAAAAACGGCTTATGCAGCGCCTGGACCACGCTTTGATAGTCGTAGTCCTGGTGGTGGCGCTGGAAGTCGATGGCCCATTGGGATTCGTATGAAAAAAGGATGGCTGCCTCGGACCTGCAGCTGGTGCCACGCAGGAGCGGGGCCGCTCGGCTGAATTCGGCGCCCAAGGCCTTGATTTCAGGGAAACAGGGCCTGGGTTCCCCGTCCTGGCCGATCACGCTGCCGTGCAGTTGTTCCTGGCCGCCCAGTGCGTTGCGCCATTGCCAATACAGCACGGCGTCCGCCCCGTGGGCCACGAACTGCCAATTGCGCAGGCGCAGGCGGCCGGGCTCCAGAAGGGTGTTTTTTGAGGCCCAGTTCACGCCTGATGGCTGGGTTTCCATCATCCAAAAATTCTTCCGCTTCCATCCCCGTTCAAAGTCGCCCATGAAGGCCTCGTTGGCCGGGTCGGGCTGGTCCGTGGGCCAGTAGCGGTCATTGGAAAGGAAGTCCAGGTCCGCTCCGATGGCGTAATAGTCGAGTTCCTTGAACAGCCCCATGCAGTTGGTCGTGATCCACTGGCCCTCGGAATGGGCCCGGATGGCCCGGGACTGGATCAGGAGATAGTCAACGTAGCTGGACGTGCAGAAGCGCTTCCACTCCAGGCGCAGACCAGGGTTGTCCCGGACGTCCGGCAAAGGGATCTGGGTCCAGTCGGAATAGGTCTGGCTCCAATAGGCAGTGGTCCAGTCCGCGTTGAGCCGGTCCAGGGTCCGGTACTTGTCCTGGAGCCAGGAGTGGAAGGCCGCCCGGGTCTCCGGGTCAAAGGACGCACGGTTGATCTCGTTGTCGAGCTGCCAGCCGATCACCGAGGGATTCTTGCCGTAGCGTTCCGCCATTTTTCCGGCGATGCGGGCGCAATAGTCCCTGTAGACCCGGCTGTTGGGGTTGAAATGGCAACGGGAGCCGTGGCGCAGGGCCCGGCCGTTCTCCTCAAGGGCCAGCACTTCGGGATGGGCCTGGGTCAGCCAGGCCGGAGGCGCGGCCGTGGGGGTGCCCAGGACCGTTTCCATGCCGGCCTCTCCGAGAAGCCGGATGGCGTCGTCCAGCCAGGCGAATTCGTAGCTCCCTTCCGCGGGTTCCAGGCTGGACCAGGCGAATTCCGCGACGCGAGCCACGTTCATATGGGCTTTGCGCATCAGCGCGATGTCGACAGGCCAGCGTTCCTTGGGCCAGTGTTCCGGATACCAGGCGCATCCGAACTTCATGCGATGTCGAAGAGCAGGAACTCGGACCGGAAGTCCGCGGTGATGGACAGGGTCTTTTCGCCGTCCACAGCCAGGCCGTCACCGGATTTCATGGGGCTTCCGTTGAGCTTCAGGGCGCCATAGATCAACTGCAGCCAGGCCCCCCGCCCCTGGCGAAGCGGCAGTTCCAGTGATTTCCCGGGCTCCAGGATGGACGCGTAAAGGTCGATGTCCTGGTGGATTTTCACGGAGCCCTCGCGCCCGGACTTCGAACCTATGAGTTTGAGGGTGTTGGTCTTGGCCTCGTCGGAAAAATGCTTTTCGGCGTAGCCCGGTTTGAGCCCGTTCTCCCCGGGGACCATCCAAATCTGCAGGAAATGCACCGCTTCGGACTTCGAGGCGTTGAATTCGCTGTGGGCGATCCCCGTTCCGGCGCTGATGATCTGCACGTCGCCGGGCTTGAGGATGGAGCCCGACCCGGTGCTGTCCTTGTGCTCGAGCGCCCCCTCGATCACGTAGGACAGGATCTCCATGTCCGCGTGGCTGTGCCGCCCGAAGCCGTGGCCGGGATCGACCCGGTCCTCGTTGATTACGATCAGGGAACGGAAGCCGGTGAAGCGGGGGTCGTAGTAGTTGGCGAATGAAAAGGTGTGGCGGCTTTCCAGCCAGCCGTGTTGGGCGAGTTCCCGGTCTTCCGAAAGCCGGATCTTCATCATGGTTCGACCCCCATGGGGATTGGATGGACCGCCTGGGATTTGGAGAGGAATCAGTCCAGGCCGAAAGAAGCCAGCGCGCGCCGGGTCGTGCCCTCATCCTTGTGAAGGATGCCCCTGATCCCAAGGGCGGCGGCGCTCTTGATGAACAAGGCCGTGTTTTCGACGTAAAGGACCCGGGACGGGGCAGTCTGGACCAGGTCCAGGGCCAGGCGGTAGATGTCCGGATCCGGTTTGCGCAGGTGGACGAAGCTGGAGCTGACAAAGCAGTCCGCCAGGCGGTCGAGGCCCGCCAGCCTGACGCGGTGGGCGTTCAGCTCGCGGCCCTCGTTGCTGACCACGGCGACCTTCAGGCGATGGCGGGCCTTGAGGCGCGCGACCAGGGACAGCATGGAGGGATAGCAGGCGGACTGGGCGTGCATGAAGCGCGTGAAGGTTTCGCGGGAAAAGGGCCGTTTTTTATGGAACACCACCTGGTCCAGGTAGTCGTCGAGGCTTAGCTTGCCTTCCTCATAGGCCCCAGACACCAGGTGGTTGCGGTCCTCGAGCTCGCCCAGGTCCAGTTTGAAGGCGACGGCCGCCCGTCCCCGGGCGGCGCGGTCCCATCCGTTGCTCATCAGCACCCCGCCGATGTCCAGGAAGAGGCACTGGATCCTTGGGCCTTTCATGATGCCTTGGAACGCTGGGCCACAGCCGCCAGCAGCTTCTCGAAGGGTTGGTTGAATTTTTCGACGCCTTCGTCCTCGAGCTGCTGGGTGACCTTATCCAAATCGATGCCCAGCGCGGGCAGATTTTTCACGAGGTTTTTGGCCTCATCCAAGCCCGCTTCCAGGCGCGCCTGGGGCTGTCCGTGTTCGCGGTAGGCGTTGATGGTCTCCAGGGGCGCGGTGTCCACGGTCTCCTTCCCGATCAAGGCCTCCACGTACTTCACGGGGCTGTCGGCCGGATTTTTGGTGCTCGTGCTGGCCCATAGGAGGCGCTGGACCCGGGCTCCCTGGTTGGACAGCTTCCGGAAGCGCTCGGTGGCGAAGAGTTCCTTGTAGATCTGGTAGGCCAGCTTCGCGCTGGCGATGGCGGTCCGGCCCTGGGCCTCCTTGGCCAGGCCGGCCTCCTTGGGCCCGCGGGCGGCGGCCTTTTCGAGCAGGGGGTCGACCAGGGTGTCGATGCGGCTGACGAAGAAGCTGGCCACGGACGCCACGCCCTTCAGGGGGCGGCCTTTGGCGGCCAGGTCTTCGAGCCCGCCGATGTAGGCCTCGGCCACCTCGCGGTAGCGCGGCAGTCCGAAGAGCAGGGTCACGTTGACGTTGACGCCCTCCCCGATGAGCTGGCGGATCACCGGCAGGCCTTCGCGGGTGGCGGGGACCTTGATGAAGACGTTGGGCCGTTTCAGGTCCGCCCAGAGGCGCCGCGCCTCGTTCAGGCTTCCCTGCGTGTCGCGGGCCAGGTGGGGGTTGACCTCCAGGCTGACGTAGCCGTCCGCCCCGTCGGTGCGGCGGTAGACCGGCTCGAATTCGTCGGCCGCGCTTTGCACGTCTTTTTGGCTGAGGGCGTCGTAAATCGCGAAGGGGGCCTTCCCTTGCCCGGCCAGGGACTTGATCTCCGCGTCGTAGTCGTGGCTTTCGACGATGGCCTTCTCGAAGATCGCAGGATTCGAGGTCATGCCGCGGAGGCCGTCATCCTCGATCAGGCGCTTGAGGGCCCCGCCGGTGATGAGGTCGCGGCGGATATAGTCCAGCCAGAGGGACTGTCCGAGCGTTTCCAGCTGCTTTAGGGGGTTGTTCGCCATGGCGGTTCCGAAGTGAAGGGGGTATGTCAGCGCCGAAGTCCCGACAGATTCCTTAGGAGGATTTTGACCCAAGGGCCGCGGCTTCTCAAGGCCGCGCATTGTTATGGAAAGGCTAAATCGGGGGAGGCCGCGGCCTTGGGGGCTGTTCACCCCGAAAGGGCTTTGGTATCCTTTAGACCCTCATGGACAACCCGACTACGGAGCAGGACCCCCATGCCCACAAACAGCGTTTCACCCGGTCAGCGTCCCGCTTGGCGGGCCCTGGAAAACCACCACTTGGAACTGCGTGAGCTGCACCTCCGCCGGCTTTTCGCCGAGGATCCGAAGCGCGGCGAGCGCCTGGTCGTGGACGCGGAAGGCATCTACTTCGACTACTCCAAGCACCGCGTCACGGACGAGACCCTGGCCCTGCTGTTCAACCTGGCCCGCGAGTCGGGGCTGCAGGGCCGCATCGACGCCATGTTCCGGGGCGACAAGATCAACCTCACCGAGAACCGGGCGGTCCTGCACACCGCGCTGAGGACGCCCAAGGGCAAGTCCGTGCTCGTGGACGGCGTGGACGTCGTCCCGCAGGTGCACGCCGTGCTGGACGCCATGGCGGATTTTTCCGAGCGCGTGCGCTCGGGGCAATGGAAGGGGCATACCGGCAAGCCGATCAAGAACATAGTGAACATCGGCATCGGCGGCTCGGACCTCGGGCCGGTGATGGCCTACGAGGCCCTGCGCCACTACTCCAGGCGCGACCTGGTGTTCCGTTTCGTCTCCAACGTCGACGGGAACGACTTTTTCGAGGCCACCCAGGACCTCGACGCCACGGAGACCCTGTTCATCGTCTCCTCCAAGACCTTCACCACCCTGGAGACCATGAGCAACGCACGAACGGCCCGCGACTGGGCCCTGCGGGCGCTCAAGGACCCTGCGGCCGTGGCCAAGCATTTTGTGGCGGTCTCGACCAACGCCGCTGAAGTGGGAAAATTCGGCATCGACACCGCCAACATGTTCGGCTTCTGGGACTGGGTCGGCGGACGCTATTCCATGGACTCGGCCATCGGGCTGTCGACCATGCTCGCCATCGGCCCTTCCCATTTCAGGGAGATGCTCGACGGCTTCCACGCCATGGACACCCATTTCCGCACCGTCCCTTTTGAGCGGAACCTGCCGGTGCTCATGGGGCTCCTGGGCGTCTGGTACAACAATTTCTTCAAGGCGCAGACCGTGGCGGTCCTGCCTTACGAGCAGTATCTGAAGCGTTTCCCCGCCTATCTGCAGCAGCTGACCATGGAGAGCAACGGCAAGCGCGTGGCCCTGGACGGCACGCCCTTGGACGTCGAGACCAGCCCCATCTACTGGGGCGAGCCCGGCACCAACGGACAGCACTCCTTTTACCAGCTCATCCACCAGGGGACCAAGCTTATCCCCTGCGATTTCATCGCCTTCCTCAAGCCCCTGAACCGGGTCGGCCGCCACCACGAACTGCTGCTGTCCAACGTTTTCGCCCAGGCCGAGGCGCTGGCCTTCGGCAAGACGGCCGAGGAGCTGAGGGCCGAGGGGGTCAAGGAGGAGCTCGTGGGGCACCGCACCTTCGTGGGCAACCGGCCCTCCACCACGATGCTGATGGAACAGCTCACGCCGGCGGCGCTGGGCAAACTGGTGGCGCTGTATGAGCACAGCGTCTTCACCCAGGGCGTCGTCTGGGGACTGGATTCCTTCGACCAATGGGGGGTGGAGCTGGGCAAGGTGCTGGCGGCCCGCATCATCCCCGAGCTTGAGGCCCCCTCCGAGGAGCTGAAGCACGACAGCTCCACCAACACGCTTATCCGCCGCTATCTGACCTCCAAGGGATAGGGCCGCGGCGGTGAAAGCCGGCCCAACGCACAGGATCTCGGAGCGCCTGCAGGCGCTTCTGCCCTGGCTGGTTGCGGTGGCCTTCTTCATGGAGGCCCTGGACACCACGGTCCTGAACACGGCCATGCCCACCATGGCCCAGGTGCTGGGCGTGGCCCCCCTGAGCATGAAGTCGGTGCTCAGCAGCTATACCCTGGCGGTGGCCGTGTTCATACCGCTGAGCAGCTGGATGGCGGACCGCTTCGGCACGCGGCGCGTGTTTTTCTCCGCCATCGCGGTGTTCACCCTGGGTTCGGTCCTGTGCGGGCTCAGCAGCGAGATCCACACGCTGGTGTTTTTCCGGATCCTGCAGGGTTGCGGCGGGGCGATGATGGTGCCGGTGGGAAGGCTGACGCTGGTGCGGGCCGTGGACCGCGCCCGCCTGGTGAATGCCATGAGCCTGGTCGCCATCCCGACCCTGATCGGGCCCATGCTGGGGCCCGTGATCGGCGGCTTCTTCGTCACCTACCTGTCGTGGCGGGCGATTTTTTTCGTCAATCTCCCCATCGGCCTGATTGGGATCTATTGCGTCCACCGCTGGTTGCCGGACTTCCGTTCCGCCAAGGTGGCTCCCTTGGACAAGGTCGGGCTCATTTTGTTCGGCTCGGGCATCGCGCTGTTTTCCTACGTCATCGAAGTTTTCGGCGAGACCGGCCTGTCCCTCCGCGAGGTCGGGGGCCTGACCGGCCTTTCCCTGCTGCTCCTGGCCGGCTACGGGCTCCACGCCCGCACCCTGGCCAAGCCGCTGCTGGACCTGGGCCTGTTCCGCGTCCGGACCTTCAGGGCCTCGACCGCCGGCAACCTGGTGACCCGCCTGGGGGCCGGCGGCCTGCCCTTCCTGCTGCCGCTCATGTACCAGGTGGGGCTCGGCTTCTCGCCGGTGAAGGCCGGCCTGCTGATGGTCCCCCAGTCCCTGGCCGCCTTCGCGTTCAAGATGACCATGCCCCCCATTTTGAGGCGCTTCGGATACCGGCGGGTCCTGCTCTTCAACACCGCCGCCATCGGCGGCTCCATCGTCCTGTTCGGGCTGGTCGGACCCGGAACCGGGATCCTGACCCTGGTGCTGCTTTCCTCCTTTTTCGGGTACTGCTCTTCCCTGCAGTTCACGAGCATGAACACGCTGGTGTACGCGGACGTCAGCGCCCCCCGGGTCGGGATGGCCAGCACCATCCTGAGCTCGGTGCAGCAGCTCTCGATCAGCTTCGGCGTGGCCGGGGCCTCGCTGCTGGCCGCGGTCTTCATCCCGGACCGCTTCCACTCCAGCGTGCCCGAGCTCATGCGCGGCCTGCACTGGGCCTTCTTTTTGTTGGGCGGATTGACCCTTTTGTCGGGCCTGATCTTTTGGGAACTGAAGGCCGAGGACGGAGACGCCATAAGCCGCCACACCCCGGAACTGGCCATGGGGCACTAATACTCCGCTTCCACCCCGATGTTCGGGAAGCGCGGCAGGTCCGGGACGGTGCCGGTCTGCCCTGAATTGTTGACGAACTCCATCGCTATGTTCTTCCGGTCCAGGATGTTGATGATCTCGAAATACGCGGTGAGGGTCCACACATCGAAGCGCCACTTGCGCTCCGTCCGCAGGTCCAAGCGCAGGTAATAAGGCAGGCGGTCGGATCCATCGTAGGTGTCGTCGCCCTGGGGCAGGACCAGGTTGCCCGAGTTATAGCGCAGCTTGCATCCGAAGGTCCAGCGCGGGCTGGTGCTGTAGCTGGCGACCGCGTTCAGGATGTTCGGCTGGTCATACTGGTACAGGCCCCAGGCTTGGGCCGGCAGGTCCAGGCGGCTGGAATCGGACAGCGAATAGGACAGCGTCCCGAAAAAATGATCCCCCAGGTTCTCGGTGAGGTAAAGGTCCAGGCCTTTGACGTCGCCGACGCCCTTGTTGTCGTAGAGGCACGGATTGGACGGGTCGGACACCACCAGGTCCGACAGCGCCTTGTAGTAGACGTCCACTTTCCCGGTCAAGTTCGGGTTGAAATCATGGTCGTAACTGAGGGTCGTGTGCTCGGCGGATTCCGGCTCCAGCCCCGGATTGCCGTACTGGGGGTTCACCTGGAGCGCCGAGGGGGCCTGATCGTACAGGCCCCAGGTGGCGCACAGCTTTTCGCCCCGCCTGGGTTTGAATTCGAGGCTCAGGCGCGGGCCGAGCTCCCCGTCGGCCACCAGGCTGTCGCTGTCGTAGTGCGCTCCCACGGTCAGCGCCCATGATTCGTCCCATTGGGCGCGGTCCTGGACGTAGGCGTAGCTGTTCAGTCCGTGGGAGAGCACGGTGGACTCAACCTCCGGCAGGGACGTCAGGTCGCTGAAGCTTATGTTGGCCGTGGAGGTCACCCGCGGCAGCGAGCCGTAGAAGGTGTATTGGGTCGATTCAATGTCCGCGCCCGCGGCCACCTCATGCTTGGCGCCCAGCAGGGTGCCGGCGGCCCAGAGGGTTTCTTCCTTCAGCCCATAGGTGCTTTGGTAGCTGTCGTCGGCCAGCGTGGAGACCTGCAAAATGGTGTCGCTGTGGCAGGCGTAGGGCGTGAGCGTGGACACGAAACCGGGCAGGGCCGTGTTGATCCAGCTCAGGCCGCCGCTCCCGAAGCCCTCGTCATATTGGATGGATCCGCTGAAATCGCCGCCGCCGCTGATCACGTCGTTGAATGCGTCGTTGGAGCCCAGCATCAGCGCGTGGAAGCGGTTGTTGGGATCCAGGCTGAAATCCAGCGCCCCCTGGGAGTCCCAATAGGCCGGTAGATGGGGGTATCCGGCGAGATTGCCCACCAGGTCGAAGTAGGACCGCCGGCCGGTGAGGGTGAAGGTGGCGTTTCCGAGGCCCAGCGGACCGGACAGGGCCGCGGAGGCCTGGAGGATGCCCAGGTCGGCGTCCGCGTGCAGGCGGTCCCGGGAGGGCGCCTGGGTTTGGGCATTCACCACGCCCGCCAGGGCGCCTCCCCAACGGGCGGAATAACCGGCCTCAAAAAGGTCGACCGATTTCAGCAGGTCGGGGCTCACCGTGGATGCCAGGCCGCCGAAATGGTAGGGGATGGGCCAGGGGATGGAGTCGATCAGGTAGAGGTTGTCCTCGGGACCGCCTCCCTGGACCAGCAATTGCCCCGACAGGTCGCTGGCGAGGCCGACGCCCGGCAGGATGGCCAGGGCCCGCAGGGCGTCCCCGAAGGTTCCGGGAATCTCCTTGATCTGGGCCCGGGTGACGGAAGCCTGGATGGCCTGGGGGCGCTGGACGTGGCCCAAAACATCCACCTCCGCCTCCTGGAATCCGGTCGGGACCAGGCCCGGGTTCAGGGTATCCGCGGCTCCGGCTTTCAGGCGCACGGTTTTTGTCAGGGGGGCGTATCCGTCCGCTTGGACGGAAAAGGTCCACAGCCCGGCTGGGCCGGAGGCGCTGAAGCGCCCGCGCCGGTCCGCTGTCAGGACCAGGGGCGGCGCCTGGAACCTTAAGGTCGCGTAGGGGATGGGGTCGGGGGAGCCCTGGGCGTGCACCTGGCCCCGCAGCGTGGCCCAGGCCCCGGAGGAGGGCGCCGGCTTGTCAGCCAGGCAGGGGCTCCCAAGGGCCAGGCAGGCCAGGGCCAAAAGAAGCGCCGGGGCGCTTCCCATGGGGCGTTCCCGTCCGGATCGTGCCAAGGGTTTCGTCAGGAGGGCGGCGATCCCAAACCATAGGTGAAGACCAAGGTGGCCCCCAAGTGGGCCGTGAGCACCAAAGAGACCAGGCCCAGGGCCCAGGCGGCCAAAATCCAGCCGCGGACGCGGTCCCGCGTGAGGATCTGCGCCGCCGCCACGGCGGTGAATATCCAGGCCGTGATATAGGCGTGCTGTTTGTGGTCGGCCATGACCTCCCAGGCCGCGGGGACGTGGGGGGCGTAGCGTTCAGCCAGCAGGCCGAGCCCCAGGACCAGCCAAAGGAACAGCGTCCCGGCGATCAGCGTCCAGGGCGCGGCGGGCTTGAACCAGGCCGGCGAGCGCGGATGCAGGGACGCCACGCCGATCCACCAGCCCAGCGCCAGGAGGGCGATGGGAAAGTGGACCAGCATGGGGTGCCATAGGTAGACGGGAACGTCGAAACCGCTTCCCATCGTGGTCTATTGTTTTTCGGCGTCGTCGATGCGCAGGCAATGGGTGCCCGCGCGGTCCTGCATCACGCCCGTGATCTTGACCCGCTGCCCGCCCATGTCGCGGACCCGGTCATAGAACTTCATTTTTCCCTTGGATTCGTTGGCGGTCAAAAAATAGGCCTTCCCGTCGTCGGTCAGGAGCCCGACCGGGGACCCGTTGTTCAGGCACATCACCGCGCAGTCGCGGTGCTTCGCGCCATGGGCTCCCTCGTTCATGAAGCAGTCCATGTCCAGGACCTCGCCGACCAGGGTGACGGTCTTGGCGGGGGCGCCTTTCATGTCCATCGCGCCCATGTCGTCGGCATGGACCAGGCCCGCGCCGGCAAGGCACAGCGCGGTCAGACCCGCGAGCAGAATGCGTTTGTTCATGGGAACTCCGTGAAAAAGGGGGATCCTGGCAGAGGCCTATATTATACGTTTGAATCGGCCGTTCGGTTTTTCTAGTGGGTCGGCGCCGCCTCTTCCTCTTCCTCCATAAAGGCCGCAAAGCGTTTCTTTTCAAGGGATTTCAGGTAGGCGGTCTTCGCCGTGATCTTCCCTTCCTTGTAGAAGCGTTCCAGGCACATATCCATGGTCTGCATGCCCAGGCTGCCGGAGGTCTCCATCAGGGACAGGATGGCCGCGGCCTTGCCCGCCCGGATGAGGTTGGGCAGGGAGGGATGGTAGCTGAGCACCTCCACGGCGGCGCAGCGGCCCTTGCCGTCCTTGGTCGGGCACAGCTGCTGGGCCACGATGCCGCGCACGGCGCCGGCCAGGAGGCCGCGGGCCGAGTCGCGTTCGTCGGAGGGATAGACGTTGATGATGCGGTCCACGGTCTTGGCCGCGGAATTGGTGTGCAGGGTGCCGAAGACGAGGATGCCCATCTCCGCGGCGGTGAGGGCCAGGGAGATGGTCTCGTAGTCGCGCATTTCACCCACGAGGATCACGTCTGGATCCTGGCGCATGGAGGAGCGCAGGGCCGCCTTGAAGTTGTGCGTGTCGCGATGGACCTCGCGCTGGGTGATCTTGCAGCGCTTGGGCTGGTGCACGAACTCGATGGGATCCTCGATGGTCAGGATGTTGGCGTCGCGGGTCTCGTTGATGATGTTGATGATGGCCGCCAGCGTGGTGCTTTTGCCGCTGCCGGTCGGGCCGGTGACCAGCACCAGGCCCTTCTTGGCCAGGCCCATGTCCGCCACGGTCTTGGGCATGCCCAGTTCCGCGGCGGTCTTGATGATGGTCGGGATGGTCCGGAAGACCGCGGCGATGCCCTGCTGGTTGAAGAAGATGTTGCCGCGGAAGCGGGCCAGCCCGGGGACCTCGTAGGCGTAGTCGAAGTCGTGCATGGTCATGGACTGGGTCCACTGCGCGTCGTTCATGGTCTCGTAGAGAAGGCTCTCAAGCATCTCCTTGGTCAGGATGAGCTCCGCCAGGGGCTTGAGCGCCCCCTTTTCCCTGATGAGGGGCTTGTTGCCGACGGTCAGATGCAGGTCGGACGCGCCGTCCTTGACCATTTTCTGGAACATGGCGTCGATGCGGGCCATTACAGTCCCTCCGACAGGATTTCGTCCATGGATGCCTGGGTGATGGTCTTGGCCGCCACCATTTTTTTGAGGCAGTTCTCCAGGGTGATCATGCCTTCCCTCACCCCCGTGGCCAGCACGGAGGCCACCTTGTGGTATTCGTGCGCGTGGATCAGGCTCGCGACCGCCATGGTGTTGACCAGGACTTCGTAGGCGGGGACCTGGGCCTTGCCCGTGGCGTCCAGGATGAGGCGCTGGGAGATGATGCCGACCAGGACCTCGGCCAGGCTGGCGGTGGCCTGGGCGCGTTCCGCGGCCGGGAACAGGTTGATCACGCGCGAGATCGTGGCGGCGGCGGACTGGGTGTGCAGGGTGCCGATGACGAGATGGCCCGTCTCGGCCGCGGTCAGGGCCAGGCTCATGGTCTCGGTGTCGCGCATCTCGCCGACCAGGATGATGTCGGGATCCTCGCGCAGGGCGCCCCTCAAGGCGGCCGCGAAGCTCCCGGTGTGGGGCCCCACCGAACGCTGGTTGACCAAGCACTCCTTGCGGGCGTGCAGGAATTCGATGGGGTCTTCGATGGTGATGATGTGGTCTTCGCGGTTCGCGTTGATGTGGTCGATCAGAGCCGCGGCCGTGGTCGACTTGCCGGAGCGCCCGGGGCCCGTGACCAGGATGAGGCCCTGGTTGGAGTCCGCGAAGCGCCTCAGGATGTCCTCGGGAAGCCCCAGTTCCTGGATGGTGCGGATGCGGCTGCTGAAGTGGCGGGCCACGAGGTTCCAGCCGTTGCGCTCGCGGAAGGCGTTCAGGCGGAAGCGGTCCCCGGACGGAAGGGTGTAGCTGGTGTCGATTTCCAGGGTCTGCTGCACCCTGGCCCATTGTTCAGGTCCGAGGAATTCGCCGATCATGGGCTCGATTTCCTCGGGACTCAGGGCCTGCTCGGAGATGGGTCTCAGCTGCCCGAGGACGCGCGCGTACACCCTGGAGGCCGCGCCCACATGAATGTCCGAGGCGTGCAGCGTGACCGCCTCCTCCAAAAAAGCCGCGATGCTAGGCATGGATGTCCCCGGAAAAGGTCGTCATGGAACGATGCTACCCTTACGTCAGTATTTTTGGTAGATCAAAGAGGGGGCCGAACAAAAAAAACCGGCCGGACCCGGAGGTCCGGCCGGAGGTCGGCCCGGCGGGCTTCCCTTCGTTCACTGTTCGAGAAGTTCCTCGGAAACGCTGTCCAGCTCCGCCTTGTTCATCCCCAGCCTCTGGGCGGCCAGTTCGCGGTCGCCCCTGCATTCGCTGACGGCTTCCGCCACCATGGTGCGGCTGAGCCAGCGGGAACGCACGGGCAAGGGCGTGGTCTGGGCCGAGGCCTGCCCGACGGCCCGCGCCCCGCGCAGGGCCAAAGGCAGGTCCGTGGCCGTGTCCCGGCGGATATGGCCGGCGGCCTGGTGCAGCATGCGTTTCAGCTCGGCCACGTCGAAAGGCTTGCTGAGGAGGTCGTCGGCGCCGAGGTGCATGGCCTGGCGGACCATTTCCACGTCCACCTGACCGCTGAGCATGACCGTTCCGGGCACATTCTGGCCCCCCAATTTCTCAAGCAGGCCCAGGCCGCCCAGTCCCGGCATGGACTGGTCCAGCACCATGACCTCGGGCCGCGAACGCCCGATCTGGTCGAGGGCTTCCTCGGCCGAGGCCGCGGTGCTGACTTCGAATTCGTCCAGCAGGGCCAGGCTGAGGCTTTCCCGGATGCCCGCTTCGTCGTCAACGACCAGCAATTTTTTCATGGGTGACTCCTTGGTTGGGGCGACGGGCGTCATGCCGCCGCCTGTTTTTTGTAGTCCTGGGCCAGGGGCAGGCGGACGGTGAATTCCGCGCCGCCGTCGGATGCGTTGGCGGCCACCAGCTTGCCGCCGAAGGATTCCACGATGCGCCGGCTGGTGGCGAGCCCCAGGCCGTGCCCCGTCTCCTTGGTCGTGAAAAACGGTTCGAACAGCATCCCCATCTGGGTCGGCTGGATGCCGGGGCCGTGGTCGCGGATGCGGATCTCGGCCTCCTCGTTGAGGCGCAGGAGATCCACGGTCACGGCCGTCTGCGGGGGGCTCACTTCCAGGGCGTTGAGCAGGAGGTTGAGGAGCACCTGCGACAGGCGGGTCTCCTCGCCCAGGACCAGCACGCCTTCGGGAGCCTGGACTTTCAAGGTGACCTGGGCCTTGCGGAAAGGGGGCTCTATGAGCAGGCGTTCCCGTTCGCACAGGAGCCCAAGATCGACGATGCCCGGGGTCTGCGTGGCCGGGCGGGACAGGTTCATCATGTCGTCGCTGAGGTGGCCGAGTTTCTTTATCTCCGTGCCGACCACGCGGTTGAACTTCTCCATGAACACGGCGTCGTTGTGGCGCTGCTCGAACAGGGTCATGAACACGTTGATCGAGGCCAGGGAATTGCGGATTTCGTGGGCCACGCTGGCCGCCAAGGTCCCCAGGGTGGTGAGGCGGTCGGCGTGCTGCACCTGGCCTTCGAGCGAGGCGTTCTCCAGCATGCCGGCGAGCTGCCCGGCCAAGGCGGCGAAGAAATCCAGTTCCTCCGCGAGAAGGCCGCGCCCCGATTCCGGGGCGCCGACCAGCAGGATGCCGCGGAGGCGGCCCCTCAAGGCCAGCCCGAAGCAGGCTTGCATATGGTGGCGCTCGAGAAAATCGGTCACCGCCTCCTTGTCCCCCTCGGTGGGAGGGTTTTTTTCGTAGCGGCGGGTCCACCCCAGGCTATCCAGGTCCAATCCCTGGGGGGAGCCCAGGAGGGTCCGCGAGACGTCCCCCGCGGCGTCCAGGCGTTCCGTGGGGGGATTCTGCTGCGGAAAGGACGCGAAACAGGCGAGGGCGCCGTCCCGGCCGGGGAGAAACAGGCAGGTCCGCGCAAGGCCGTGCTCCAGCACCAGGCGCTCCAGCGTGGCGCGGACCAGCCCGTCCAGGGAGGGGTTGGCGCTGGCCAGGAGCGAGTAGTCCAGCAGCCCTTGGCGGATGCTGACCTCCCTGCCCAGCCAGCGTCCCAGCAGCGCCCGAGCCCAGCGTTCCTGCGTGGGATAGAGCAAGGCGAACAGCAGGGCGGCGAAGAGCAGGGCGCCCAGCCCCAGATCGACGTTGAGCGCCTTGATGGCGCCCAGAATGAGCAGGGCCACCGTCGCCGTGAGGAGGACGCCTCCCAGGGCGGCGACGGCGCCTTCCCTCATCAGCACGCTCAGGTTGAGGAGGCGACGCTGGCTCAGGCCGTAGGTGATGATGGTGACGTAGGCCAGGGGCGCCAGGGGCATCAGGATGCTGGTCTGCTTCAGCAAACCCAGGAACGAGAGGCAAAAAGCGACGCCGATGGCCGTCAGCATAATGAGCAGGTTCTGCCGTTCCAGAAGGAAACGGGTCCTTTGTAAGCGCCACAAGAGCAGGCCGAGGGCGGTGCCAAGCAGCACCAGCATCGTGGGCAAGTACAGGAAAATATAAGGGAATTCCGGACCCGGAAACCATCCCTGGCCGGGCCTCAACTGCATGGGGGGGAGCGCGAATTGCCCCGCGAGCCTGCCGGCGACGTCGGTCAAGGCCGGCACGGCCATGACCCAGGGCAGCCAACGGGTCCACCGCAGCCCTTCGGCGCGGCTGAAGACGACGGAGAATCTATAGAAGGTGAACAGCGTCACATAGCACAGGACGAAGCCGTAGCGCATCCACTGGGCCGCCGCCGCCTGGGAGGGGGCTTCGGCCAGGCCGAACAAAAAGAGGGTGTAGGTCACGAAACCGGCGATTTCCAGGGCAAAAAACCGGTGCAGCCTCTGGCCGGAATAGCGCCACAAGATGTAAAGCGCCACGATGAAGGTCGCGCCTGAGCAGCAAAGAGCCACCGTTCCTTGTGGATTCACTGCGCCGGCTCCGGCACGTTCTGGGCCCATACATGGAAGATCGGGATCGTGGCCCGGGTCAGGGCGCCATCCCGGATCTGCTTGAAGCCCTCCTCCAAGGCGGCGATGGTTTCAGGCCGGGCGAGGTTTCCGCGTTTCGCTTCCGACACGTAAAATTCCGCCACGGGCAGGAATACTTTTGGCACGGCCGCCGCGGTGACCAGGGGATCCAGGGAGAACTGCCGGTCACCCAGGATGCTCCAGCGCGGGCCATCCAGGAGACTCGGCAGCTCCCTGCCCAGACGGCGATCACCTCCGCGGATCTTCTGGACCTCCTGCATCAGGTCAAAAAGCCGCGGAAGCCAGTCCAGCGCGGGGGTGAAGGTCATGGAGCGGTCGTCCCCTTCCAGGATGTGCAGGACGCCGCCCGGTTTCAGCCAGGCGCGGGCCGCCTCGAGCGCCCGCTGCGGATCCGGCAAATGCATCAGGACGAAACGCATGACCGCCACGTCGGCCAGGGGGAATCCGGGCGGAGGGCCCATTTCCAGGCGGCGGCATTCGAAGCTCAGGCCCGGACGCTCCCCGAAATTCCTTTGGGACTGGGAAATCGCCAGTTCGTCGGCGTCAAAACCATGCACTTGGGCGTCCGGACAGGCCTGGGCGACCGCGTCCGCCAGGAGGCCGACTCCGCAGCCGAGGTCGACAAAAGTGCCGGCTTTGGGCAGGGTTTCCAATATACCCGGCAGTTCCATGGACAGTGAAAGGGCCGCCTGCTTGCGAAGGCGTTCTACTTCCTGCCCGCCGATTTCAGACAGCAGATAGGCGGTGGACGGCTTTTCCTCTCCGACAGGCATGCGTTTCTCCGTGTTGCTGGGTGGGAAGGCTGGTGCGACCGAATGCTTGGAGACGCGCAAAGTATCCGCGGATCCGGATGCGCCCCCTTGGGGCCAGGTCCGCCTCCGGACCCAGGTGGGGGGCCGCGACAAGGCCAGGCTGGCCGCCAGGCCCTCCTGCAAGTCCAGGTCCTCCAGCCACACCGCGGGATGGTTTTCCTTTTCACGCAGGGCGGGCAGGCCGGCCAGCCCCGTGCCCCTCAGTTTAAGCAGGGCTTCCTTGCGCGTCCAGCAACGGTAAAACAGCCGCAGACGCTCATCTTCGTTGATGCTGGCCTCGAGGCACGCGAGCTCTTCCTCGTTGAACCAGCGCTGGGCCGTGGCTTCAAGGTCCACGCCCGGCCGGATGACTTCGAGGTCAACGCCGATCTCCTGGTCGCTGACCGCGGCAAGCCACCAGCCTTCGCAGGCGCTGACGGAAAAACGCGGCCCCTGCTGCCCGGCCAGTTCCGGTTTGCCCCTGCTGTCCTTGCTGAGGCGGACCGAGCCCGGGGCCAGGCCGAGGTAGGAACCCAGCACCATGCGCAGGGCCGCTTGCCGGCCCTCCCATTGCCGTCGGGCGGTCTCGTCCTTCGGGCGCGGGCTTGCGTCCATCTCCCCCCCGGAGAGGATGTCCCTCGCCAGGGGCGCCAGGGCGCCGATCTGTTCGGGGTTCAGGAGCCACAGTTCAACCTGAACCGGCCTCGCTTCGGCCAGATGCTCGAACTCCATCACGGCGTTCATACCCGCACGGGGCTTTGGCCCGGTTTCTTTTCCACGTCCAAAACCATGCGTTCCGCGATCCGCTTCAGGCTCCCGCCGCTGAGCACGCTGAAATGGTCGCCCGGCACCATCTGGCAGGTCATGCCCGCGCGGGCCATCAAGGACCAGGCCATCCACGAAGTGCGCGGCTCCTCGACGGACGTTCGCTCACTAATAACCAAACTCACCGGAATTTCAAGGGGCTTCAGGGTGAAGCCGCTCAGCGCGCGGACGTGCCTGCGGTAACGTTCGCGTTCCTCCTCGCTGCTCGCCCGCCATCCGTCCGAGAGATGGGCCCCGCCCTCGAGATCCCGTTCGATCAGTTCCTCGACCATGGCCGGGTCATTCAGGAGCAGCGCGTTGTTCAGGGGATCCTGCACGGCGGAATCTATGAGCACGATCCGCCGCACCACGCGACCGTGGGCGGCCAGGACACGGGCCATGTCCGCGGCCAGGAGGCCCCCCATGGACCAGCCGCCCAGGACCAGCTCGGAGTCCGGAAGGGCGGATTCGACCTCCCGGACGCAGGCCTCCACCCAGGCGTCCCAGGCCCCGTCAGCGGGGGCGGGCAGCTGCCGCAAATCCAGGCCCCAGACCTTGCAACGGCCCTCCATAAGGCCCGCCAAGCCGCGATAGCAGGCCAGACGCCCGCTGACGGGCGGCAGAAGGACCCAATCCGGCCCCGGTCCCTTGGCCAAGGGAACCAGGACCCCGGCGGCCTTCGAACCGGTGCCGCCACCCAGCAGAGCGGCCAGCCCGCGCGGCGTGGAGGCCTGGTAGATCTGGTCGACCAGCACGTTGCGTTCCAGGCGCCGGCTGGCCTCCCCGGCCAGGCGCACGGCCCGCAGTGAGGTTCCGCCCAGCGCGAAGAAATCGTCCTCAGGCCCCACCGCGCGATTCAGGATGTCCGAGAACGCCGCGCACAGCGGGCTCAGCAGGTCGGCCTGCTGGCCCTTCTCGGCCGACGCTTCGGCCTTTTCCACCGCGCCCGGAAGATCGGCGGGCGAGAGGGTCTTGAGCGCCTTGCGGTCGATCTTTCCGCTTGGGCTCATGGGAAAGGCCCTCAGGACCGCGATGTCGGCCGGGATGCAGGCCTCATGCAGGCATTTCTTGAGCCAATCCTTCAAGGCCAGGGGGCAGGGGCTCATGCCCTCCTGGGCCGACACCCAGGCCCTCAACGTCAGCGACTCGCCGCTGCCCTCCGCCTCCACCACCGCCCCGGATACGCCCTCCGCGCGCGCCAAAAACACCTCGATTTCTTCAAGGTCCACGCGTATGCCTGAGGCCTTGATCTGGCGGTCCATGCGGCCCCGATAAACCAGGCGGCCCCTGGCGTCCAGGTTGACCAGGTCACCGGTGCGATAGAAGGGCCGCATCGCCTCCCCGTCCGGCGAGGCGGGGCTGAAGCGGGAGCGGTCCACGCCGGCGGGGCTGAGGTAGCCGTCGGCCAGGCTGTCGCCGGCGATCCATAGTTCGCCGTTTTCCCCGACGGGCAGAAGGAGCCCGTCCGGGCCCACCACGGCCAATTCGATCCCCGGCAGCGGAGGCCCCAAGGGAATGGGCTCCTCCGTGTCGGACGGTTTGCATTCGAAGATCGTGACGATGACGCAGGACTCGGTGGGCCCGTAGACGTTGTAGAACGCGACCTGGGAACCCAGCACGCGGTTCCATTCGCGCACCCAGCGCGGGGTGGGCGCTTCCCCGCCCGCCATGACGCCCCTGAGGCTCGGTATTCCTTTGAAGTGCTCCGCCCCGCCGGATTGCATGAAGGCGTGCCAATAGGCTGTGGGCAGCAGGAAGAGGCTGACCGAATGCCGGCGGATGAAGTCCGCCAGCTCCGCCGGACCGGGGGCGCCTTTTCGCTGCAGCAGGGCCACCGCCGCGCCCACGCCCAGGGTCGGCAGGACGTCCTGGATGGCCGGATCGAAGCTAATCGAGGCGAACTGCATGATGCGGTCTTGGGGCTTGAGGTTGAAGCGGGTCTGGACCCCGAGAGCGTTGTTCATCATGGCGCCGTGGTTCATCAGCACGCCTTTGGGGCGCCCCGAAGAACCCGAGGTAAAGATGACGTAGGCGGGGTCCTCCGGGCGCGGACGGCCGGGCTCGCGGATGTAGGGCGGACGCGCCGCCAGGGGCGCATAGATGTCCATCCATGGGCTGGAGCCGGCCCAGTTCGGGCGCTCGATGTCCGACAGGACCAGGCGGCACTCCGAGTCTTCGAGCATGATTTTGAGGCGTTCCGCCGGGTAATTCGGATCCAAAGGCACGTACACGATGCCGGCCTCGAAACAGCCCATCATGGCCGCCACCCAGGCGGGCGAGGCCTGGGAGCACACTCCCACCCGTTCACCCGCCTTGACCCCGGCCCGGCTGAGGAAGCCGGCGACGGCCCGGACCTGGGCCGACAGGGTGCCGTAATCCACGCTGCCCTTGTCGTAGACCAGGGCCGTGGCTCCGGAGTCCAGCAGTACCCGGGCGTGGAAGGCCTCCATCACGGTGCGGTGTTCGGTGGGCAGGAGGCGTTCGCCTTTGAGCATCGAGACGTCGGAAACCGGTGCGTGGCCGGCGTAACGGCGGCAGGCGTCCGTAAAGGCCCGCAGGCAGCGATTCGCCGTGGCCTCGGACACGGCCGAGGGGTGGCTCTCCAAATTGAGGGCCCAGGCCTTCTCCCCGGACACTTCCAGGTGCATCCCCGCCTTGCAGTCGGCGAAGGGGATCGGCTGTATGCGGACCGACGAGCCCAGCCAGGACTGCGGCAAACGCAGTTCGCCCTGGTAGGACAGCACGGCCGCCGGGGCGGGAAGCCCAACGCAGCGCATGGCTTCCGCCAGGGACAGCTGGCGATGGGACATGGCCCCGCGCAGGACTTTGGATGCCTCGACCAGGCGTTCGCGCGGTTCCAGTTGTTTTGAGATCTTCAGGCGCAGGGGCAGGGGATGCACCCAATAGCCGATTTGGCTGTCGCTCAAGGGCTGGTCCCTGAGGGTGAACGGCGCGGTGAAGCATGCGTCATCGCCCCCGGACAGGGAGGCCAGGGCTTCGGCCCAGACCAGGGCGGCCACCGTGAACGGAGTGCAGCGCGCGGACGACGCCAACTGCCGCAGGGCCGCGACGGTCTCGGCCGGGACCACCGCCTTGAGGACCCTTGGCGCGCCGGGCCGCGCCAGGGCGCGGTGGTCCAGCCACGGCTCCGGCGCCAGGCCGCTCAGCGATCCGCGCCAATATTGGCGCGCGGCTTCCTGGGCCTGGACGTCCTCCCTGCCCTGCAGCGGTGCCCCGGCTTGAGGTTCCAACACCACGTCGGGATCGCGGACCAGGGACTCGAGGCTTTCGTGGAAGGCCTCCCAGGAACGCTGGTCGAAGATGATGTGGTGGAAGGCGAAAGCGAGGAGGGAGCCTCCGTCCTCCAGGGGCAGGTAGGCGGCTTTCCACAGCGGCGGCCGCGCCAGGTCGAAAGGTTTCTGGTTCCACTGTTCGGCCCATTGCCTGGCCTGTTCGACGCTCCCGGCTGAGGTCCAGGGCCGTTCCAGGGCGACCGGCGCGGGATCTTCCACCTGCCAAAGAACGGACTGCGCGTCCAACTCGAAGCCGCTGCGCAGGGCGACCTGGGACTGGGTGAGGCGCAGGAGGCCGGCCTCGATCCTGCGAAGATCGGGGCGCCCCGACAGTTGGGCGGTCCAGGAAATGTGGTAGGCGTTCGACGTCGGCGCGGACTTTTGGAAAGCCCAGATGCTCGCCAGCGCGGGATGGCAGCGCCAGCGCCGGGCCACGGACGGATCGGGTGTTTTGGAGGCATCCCGGGCCGGTTGGGCCGGGGCTTCGGATGGTAGGGGGGATCCCAGCAGGGTGCGCAGGGCGCAGTCAGGCTGGGAAAGGGCGCCCAAATCGCCGCCGAACTTCTGTTGGAAGCGGGCGCACAGTTCCGCTATTTTGAGCGAATCCAGGGCCCAGGCTTCCAAAGGCGCATCGTAGCCGGCTTCGGGCTGCGAGCCCCCCAGGCCCAGGGCCGTTTCCCTTATCCACTCCAGGCGTTCCTCGTTGGAAACGCTTTCAAGCCGGGCCGCCTCAGGCAGACGCAGGGATGCCTCGAGGCCCCCCTGGAGATAGGCCGCCCGGCAGGCACGGCGCTGGACCTTGCCGCTGCTGGTGCGCGGCACCGCATTCGTCGGAACCAGCACGATTTCGGAGACCTCGATGCCGTGCTCCAGGGTGACGGCCCGGATGACCGCCGCGGCCAGGTCCGCCAGAGGCGTCTTGGGGTGCCGGGAGGTCTCCTGCACAAGCACCAGCCGCTCCCCCTCGGCCCCGTCCACGGAGAAGGCGGCGCAGGTTCCGAGTTCCGGCGAAACGGACTGGGCGGTCATCTCCAGGTCCTGGGGATAGTGGTTCACGCCGCGCAGGATGATCAGGTCCTTCAGGCGCCCGGAAATCACCAGGCGGTCCCCGTGTATGAAGCCCAGGTCCCCGGTCCTGAGGAAGCCGTCCTCCACGCCCCGCACACGGGCGTCGAAGGTCTCGGCGGTCTCCTGCGGTTTGCGCCAGTAGCCCTTGGCCACGCTCTCCCCTTGAATCCAGATTTCGCCCACCTGTCCGTCGGCGCTGGGGCTTTGGCTCAGGGCATCCACGATCATTATGCGGTTCCCGGGCATGCGGCCGCACACGACCAAGCTTCGTGCCGCCGCTTGGGCCCGTTCCTCGTTGATTTCAAGGAGATCCTCGGAGGGTGTCCCGGCCGCGACGTAGAGCGTGCTTTCCGCCAGCCCGTAGCCGGGCTGGACCAGGCGCGGGCGCACACCGCAAGGCCCGAAGGCCTTTTCGAAGGCCCGGATGCTGGACGCCTTCACGGGTTCGGATCCGTTGACGCAGTAGTTCCAGTGCGACAGGTCCAGAAGGCGGCGCTCCTCCTCGGGCACGGAACGCACGCAAAGGTCATAGGCGAAATTGGGGCCGGAAGAATGGGTGCCGCGGTAGGCGCTCAGGGTCCGCAGCCAAAGACCGGGGGACTGCACGAAATCATTGGCCGAAAAATACACGCCGCTGCCCTGCGCTTCGATGGGCAGGAGCAGTCCCATGATGAGGCCCATGTCGTGGAAAAAGGGCGCCCACGAGACCATGATGTCGCCCGGCTTGAAGCCGTAGCCGGCCTTTTGGAGACCCAGGTTATGCTCCAAATTCCGGTGGGTCACCATCACGCCCTTGGGCGCTCCGGTGGAACCGGAGGTGTATTGGAGGAAGGCTACGTCGTCCGCGTCCGGCCGGTGCAGCGCCGCGTACTCCAGCGGCGGCAGGGCCAAATCCTCCGGCTTGGGCCACAGCACGCGGGCCCAGGCCGAGTCGTCGCGCCGGGACGACTCCATGGCCGCCCGGCCGGCCGCGTCCGAAAGAGCCAGGACGCATCCGGCGTCCTCCAATATTCCGCTGACCCGCTTGCCGTGGCGCGTGCGGCGCGGGGGGAATGCAGGAACCGCGATGAAGCCGGCGTACTGGCAGGCGAAAAACGAGGACACGAATTCGGGGCCGGGCGCGTGGGTGAGGATCACCCTGTCCCCCGGACGGCCCTTGGCGAGCAGCCAGGCCGCCTGCCGGCGGGCCTCAAGGTCGAGCTCGCCGAAACGGTGTTCGCTGACTTCCTCGCCGTTTTTTTTGAGATAACGGAACGCGATCGCGTAGGGGGCGGCCAGGGTCCGTTTCACCAAGTAGGCGGAAATCCCGAACGCAGGAAAACTAAAGGACGCTTCATCAGTCAGGTTCAAAGGTCGGCCCAGAACGGGCGTTTTTCCAGCGGTCATAGCCATGCTTACCCCCGAAGATGTATATCCAGGGTAGAGCAAGTTTCAAGCCATCACGTAAAGATGGGGTAAACCTAATGATTCATGGCGGATTTCGGGGGCGAAGATTCTGTTACCGTAGCGGGGCCATTTTTTACGTGCACGGAAAAAATGGCAGGTGCACGGATTCGAGGGCAGGTCTTTCGGTCTACCGTCAGTAGACCGAACCGGGTCAGACTAAGGGATTGTTTACCGGGTCTTTGTACGGATTGTCGCCGGGATGGCGCCCGGGCAGGTCGAGTTCCACCATTTTCACCAGCAGGGTGTTCCTGTGGATTCCAAGAAGGTCGGCCGCCCGGCTCTGGTTGCCGCGCGTCGTGCGCAGGGTGCGGCGGATGACCTGGCGCTCGAATTCCCGCACCGCCTGCTTCAGAGGCAGGCGTTCCAGGGGACGGCCCTCGCTGCGCAGGATCATCTGCACGGGCAGGGCGGACACGTCGATGTTCTCGCCGTCGCTCAGCACGAACAGTGTCTCGGCCAGATGCTTCAACTCCCGGACGTTGCCCGGGAAGGAATGGGTGCGCACGGCTTTGAGCACGCCGTCCGTCAGTTTCGGCACGGGCTTCTGGTAGCGCTGCGCGACTTCGATCAGGAAGGCCTGCAGCAGCTCGATGATGTCGTCGCCCCGTTCGCGCAGCGGCGGGAGCTGGATGGGGACGCCGCTCAGGCGCCAGTACAGGTCCTCGCGGAACTGGCCGCGCCGGATCAGGGCGTGCAGGTCCATGTTGGTGGAGGACAGCACCCGCACGTCCACCGGGATCACGCGGTTGGAGCCCAGGCGGCAGACCTCGCGCTCCTGCAGCACGCGCAGCAGCTTGGCCTGCACCGCCAGCGGCAGGGCCGCGACGTCGTCGAGCAGCAGCGTGCCGCCGGAAGCGTATTCGAACTTCCCCACCCGCGTCGCGTAGGCCGAGGAGAAGGCGCCGCGTTCGTGGCCGAACAGCTCGCTTTCGACCAGTTCCACGGGCACCGAACCGCATCCGATGGCCACGAAACGTTCCCGCTTGCGCAGGCTCTGGGCGTGGATGGCGCGGGCGGCCATCTCCTTCCCCGTTCCGGACTCGCCCTGGATCAGCACCACGGTGTCGTGGGCCGCCACCCGGGAGATGACGCTGCGGAGCTCCTGCATGGCCGGGGAGGAACCCAGGAGGATGTCGGGCTTGCCGGCCTGGGAAACCTGTTTGAGCACGGCGTTTTCGGTCAAAAGACCGGACTTTTCAACCGCCCGGGCGACCACGGTGCGCATTTCCGCGACGTCCCAGGGTTTGGCGATGTAGTCGTAGGCGCCCAGCCGCATGCAGCGCACCGCGGTCTGCACGTCCTTGCCGCCCGTGATCATGACCACTTCCGTGGAGGGCCAGCTGGCCTTGATGGCGGCCAGCAGGGTCTCCCCGTTGGCCCCGGGCAGGTTGATGTCGCACAGCACCACGCTGAAGGGCCGGTGGTCCAGGCGCTCCAGGGCGGCCTCGGCCGTGGCGCAGATCACCACCTGATGGTCCTCGCTGAGGATCATCTCCAGGGACTCACAAACTGAGGCGTTGTCGTCGACGATCAGGACGGAGGAGGCTGGATTACGCATTGTTTTTTCGTCAAGTAGCGGAGGAAATACGCCAATATGCTGGATTTATTGGCAAGCAGTGCACTCGCCATGGTTTGGGACTATTTTGTCAGAATTCCACGATAAGTGTCTATTTATTTTCATCCGCGGGGCGGTGTCGCCAATTGCACATTCAGCACGGTGGAGTAGGCCGCCGACGGCGCGCCTGAGCCGGGGGAGCCGTTGCGGCGGCGGTAGCGCAGGGGCATGGGAGCGATCGCGTCCGGGTCATAGGAGGCCGCGGCGGACGCGGCGGCCTCGGATTCCAGGTCGCTTTGGCTGTCCCAGGACAGCGGGCTGGTCCCGATGCTGATCTGCACAGGGCTGCCCGGCTTGAGGTCGAGGCCGAAGGCGCCCGGAGTTTCGGCCGTCAAGGGCAGGCGCAGCTCGTAGACCAGGGTGCCGGAGTCCATGAAGGCGTCCAATTCGACCCCCTCGGTTCCGTCAGTCCAGGGCCGCGGATAGCCTTCCGAGGCGGGGCCCAGAAGGGTGATGGAGCGGTCCATGGCGTCGATGGGGTCTTCGGACAAGGTGGCGCCGGCTTTGGGTTTGAAGTCCACGCGCAGTCCGTGGCCCGTTTTTCCGGAGGCGAACCAAAGCAGCACGGACTGTCCATATTGTCCGCTGAATTCGTCCTGCAAAATCTTGTCGTCCATGTCAAAACGCAGGTGCAGGTCCCGGCCGCTGTTCATCGCCTTGATGCGGACCCCGCCGGCCATGACCTCGTGGGTCAGGGTCCACTCAGGTTCCAGGTCGCTCAGCGGCTGGCTCGCCGGCGTCCAGCGCAGCCGCTGCGGCAGGCCCGCGCAGGAGAAGCAGGCCGCCAGCGCGGCGCACAACAGCAGCGCGCGGAAAATTGGAGCGGGAGAAGGGAATCGAACCCTCGTGTGCAGCTTGGGAAGCTGCCATTCTGCCACTGAATTACTCCCGCGCAGTCCGCGTATCATACAAAAACGCCCCTTTTTTAGCCATTCTTTTTGGTGTTTCACTGAAAAAAGCAGGCATCCCCGTAGCTCAAAAAGCGGTAGCCCCGTTCGAGGCAGTCCCTATAAAGCTCCCGGACCCCTTCCCTGTCCCAAAAGGCCGCCACCAGGGGCAGCAGGGTGGAGCGCGGCTGGTGGAAATTGGTGATGAGGCCGTCCACGCACTTGAAACGGTAGCCGGGCATGATGAACAGGCGGGTCTGGATCCAGCCCCGGCTGAAGGATCCGTCGGCCTGCGCGCAACTTTCCAGGGTGCGCAGGGCGGTCGTTCCCACGGCGATGACGCGGCTTCCCCGTTTCCTGCAGTCGGCCAGGGCCTTGGCCGTTTCCGGGGGGACTTCGCAGGCTTCCGTGTGCATGGGGTGGTCCCGCAGCAGCTCGGACTTCACCGGCTGGAAGGTCCCGGCACCCACGTGCAGGGTGACGGAGGCGCATTCCACACCTTTGGCCCTGAGGCGGTCCAGCATCGCGGTGGTGAAATGCAGGCCGGCGGTGGGGGCGGCCACGCTGCCCGCGAGCCGCGCGTACACGGTCTGGTAACGGAGCTTGTCCCTGGCCGCCACGGCCTTCGCAGGCAGGCGTTCACGGTGGATGTAATGCGGCAGCGGCGGCAGGCCGAGCTTGTCCAGCAGGGTCTGGGACCAGGGACGCTTGCCCCGCCATTCGAATAGAAAGACGCCGTCGTCGCGCCTTTGTTCCAGGACGAAGGCGCCGGCTTCGGGGTCCTGCAGGGGCGCCAGCGCCTCGCCCAGCTTGATCCTGCCGGCCGGGCGCAAAAAAACAGGCAGGGGACCGGACGCCAGGGGCTCCAAAAGGAAAAGCTCCGCGTTTCCGCCGCTCGCCCGGCGCACCGGGATCCGCGCGGGCAGGACCTTGGAGTCGTTGAGGACCAGCAGGTCCCCGGGCCTCAGAAAGCCGTCCAGATCCCGGAAACGGACGTGCCTCACCCGGCGGGCGGCCCGGTCCACCACCGCCAGGCGGCAGGAGTCCCGGAGACGGGGCGGGGTTTGCGCGATGGCCTCGGGCGGCAGCTCGTAGTCGAAATCCGAGGCCCTCAGGGGGGAGGCTTCACTCATGGAGCCGCGCCAGATAGGTTCCGGGATAGTAGAAGTAGAGGATGTCGCGGTAGTCCCATCCGCTCCTGGCCATGGCAAAGGCGCCCTCCTGGGCCATGCCGACGCCGTGCCCCCAGCCGAGGCCGTCGAATACCAGGTTCTCGCCGACGAAGCGCACCCAGAAACGGGTGCTGCGCACGCGGTCCGCGCCCAGGGCCCGCCTGAAGGCGTTGGCGCTCACCGTGACCGTGTTGCCGTCCCCGGTGATCAGGTCGATCTTGGTCCAGCGCTCGCTTTCGCTGCGTCCATGGGGGACCACGTCATCCAGGGCGCTGTGCAGGAGGCCGGCCTTCTGCAGCAGGGCCTGGGCCTCCCACCGGGGCAGGGAGGCCTTCCAGGAGTAGTGCGCTTGGTGGTCGCTCCAGGGGTCGCTGACGCCCTGCAGGTAGGCGGGGCTGTCCTGGCCGCTCCAGACCTCCGAGGCGTCCGCGGTGTAGCCGCCGCTGTTGCTGTGGAAATAGGTGTTGGCCACGCCGCCGTTGAAGGCCAGCACCTCGCTTTGGGTGTCGCGCACCGCGGCGTCCGTGGCCCCGGTTTCGGCGTCACGGGAGCCGTAGACCTGGCTGTCCGCGCTGTTGTCCAGGTCCCAGGCCCTGCCCGAGGCGGCCAGCATCTGGGTCAGGGCGAAACTGCGCGCCGCCACCGCCTGCGCTTTGAGCGCCTCCGCGGGCCCCCCTGAGGGGACCTCCGAGGGCAGGACGCCCCGCAGGTAGTCCTCCAGCCCAACCACGTTGACGAGGGCCAGCTGGTTCCCTTCCGCGTTGACCAGCAGGCGCCCGCGGTAGCGCCGCCCGCCCACCCGCACGGCTTCGCCCGCGCGCAGGGGCAGGATGAGGGCCGAGGACTCGTCCAGGGCGCGTCCGTTCATCATCAGCAGGCCGTCGAGCGCGCCCAGCCTCGCCTTTCCTTGCGCCGGGATCTCGCCCAAGGCCGCGCCGTCGGGCGCCTCCAGCTTCAGGCCGCCCGGAGCCGAGGCCTTGAGGCCCCGGCTGCCGAACTTGAGCAGGACCCGCAGGGGCGGGCCGCTGGTCTCGCCTTCCCCCCTCCGCGGCCTCTCCCAGGCAGCGGCCCTGGGATGGACGCGCAGGGTCGGGCCGGCGCAGCCGGCCAGGGCAAAGAAAAGAGCCGCTCCGAACGCGGGGAGCGGCCCTGGTTTCCTGGCTGGGCGGCGCATCATCCCACGGCCGCCGCCGGGTTTAGCCGGCCCTTCAAACGAACTCCAGCTCGAAATGGCCCTGGTCGGTCTGCTTGAAGCCGTGCTCGTCGAAGATGACCATGGCGATGCGCATGTTCAGGTCCGTGTCCGCCAGAACCTTCTTGAAGCCCAATTCCTTGGCCTGCCGCACGGCTTCCGCCACCAGCATCTTGCCGATGCCGTTGCCGCGGTACTGGGGGGGGACGTAGAGGCGCTTCACTTCGCACATGCCAGCGTCGATCTTCTTGAGGCCCACCACGCCGGCGGCCTCGCCTTCGTAGGTGGCCAGCAGCAGGCGCCCGCCCTTGGCCTGGCCGTAGACGCCCGGCAGGCTGGCCATCTCGCCCTCGAAATTGACGTCCTCGAATTCGTAGCCGCGCAGCTGGGCGTACTGCTCGAAGAGGTCCCGCACGAGGCTGACGTTCTCGTCGCTGATGGCCTGGGAGATGCGGACCGCCATGGCGTCCTCGTCGACGCGCTCCGTGACGCCCACCTTGGCGGTGGCTTCGATCTCCACCAGGATGTCGGGGTTGATGAAGCCGAGCACCTGCACGATGGTGGTGGCGGGCTTGATCTTCTCGAAGATCTCGTGGTGCGCCCGGGCGACGGCCTCCCAGTCCTCGAGGCGCTTGAGGTAGATGCGGGTGTGGACCACGTCCTTGGCGTCGGAGCCGGCCTTGAACAGGGCGCCCTGGATCCAGCTGAGGGCCCGGCGGGCCTGGCTGAAGGCGTCGCCCTTGGCGATGCCCGCGGCCGCGTCGTCGAGCCCGGCGGTGGCGGAAACATGGATGGTGGTCCCGACGCGGACTGCCCGCGAATAGCCGATCTTCTGTTCCCAGGGGGAGCCGGTGTTGACGTTTTTGCGGCGCATGCAAACCTCTTTGGGGGACCTTGGGGCCTTCGTTTCAGGCGGAATGGATGGGTGCTGCCGATTCAGCATTGAAGCACAAACAGGGCTATTCTTCCACCCACTCGACAAGGCCCCGAAGGGGGCCGGAGGCGAAACGGCGCAGATCCCCTTCCCCCAGTGAGCCGCTGATGCGCACAATCCGTTCCCCCAGGCGGCTGCCGTCCAGGAGCAGGCCCCGCTCCGCGTCATAGACCAGCATGCGCTCCCCGACCTCGGCGTAGGTCTTGCGGGCGGCCAGGAGGTTCAGGCGGCGGGACAGGCGCGGGCCCATGCGCACATGGAAGCGCCGGCAAAGGGAATGGAGGTCCATGGCCGCGATCGGCCGCGGATCAGGGTCCGCGCAGGCGAGGTACAGGGCCGCCACCTCCTCCGCCACCCCGCGGCCTTCGACATACAGGGTGCTGCCCTCGCCGAAGAGCCGCTGGGTCTGGGCGATGAAATACATGAAGCATTCCGCGTCCGGCATGGACACGCGCCAATGCGGGCCGTCGAAGTCCGGGCCCAGGCGGCGCGAGAGGGGGACGTGGCGGTATCCCACGCTAGACCTGGTAGCGGAACACGCGGCGCTCGCCCGGCTTGAAGCCCAGCAGAAAGCCGCCCATGAAGCCGATGGCGTTGAGCTTGAAGGCCACCAGGCGCAGGAGGGCGGGGCCGGCCACGAGCACCGGGTCCTGGTGGCTCTTCGCGATCTCGATGAGGCGCACGCTGGTATCGACCACCCTGCGGCGGGCCTCCTCCGCGCTCTCGCCGCCGCTGGAAGGCAGCAGCATCCAGCGCACCAGGCGCAGGTCCGTGAAACCAGTGGCCGTGCCCAGGTCCGGTTCGGCGTAAAGGGTCTTGACCTCGATGCGCCGGTCCGGGAACAGGCGCTGGGCCGTGGCCACCGCCAGGGGCTGGGGCGCGCACAGCACGGTCGCGCCCTGGCCGGCTTCGCGGGGCAGACGCGCGATGGCGCCTTCCCTGGCCTGGCACAGCAGGGTGATGCTCGCGCTCTCGATGCTTTGCTTGTTTTCCCGGGTCTCGGTCATGCACGCATTATAAACGGCGCCCTATCAAGGCGCCTAAAAAACCGTTACCCTTTGCGTCGATGGAATCCCCCCAGGCCCCCCTTATACCCCCTCCTGCCAAGGCCCTGTCGGCCCTGCTCGGCGGCGTCGGCGTTTTGCTCGCCTGGCGCCTGGCCTGGGTCATTTTTATTTGGCATTTGAGCGGCCTGCGCCCCAGCCTTGAGAGTTTCGTCCTCCACCGCCAGGAGCTGGAAAACTGGAACGCGGCCATGCCCTTGCAGGCCTGGACAGCCTTTTTGCTGGGCTATACCCTGGTCTGCGCGCTCTGTTTGGACGGAACCGCCACCCTGGTGGTCGTGGCAGGGGCCATTTTCGGCATGGGAAAGGGCTTGGCGCTGTGCACCCTGGGCTCGAGCTTGGGCGCCTTGGCGGCCTTCCTCTTCGCCCGCCGCTTTTTGGGCGCCTGGACGCAGTCGAATTTCCCCAAAACCGTGGCCTTCGTGGACAAGGGCCTGAAGGAGGACGGCGACGCCTGGCTCCTTTCCGCACGGATGATTCCCATGGTTTCGTATTCCTTGGTGAACCTGGTCATGGGGCTCAGCGACATGAGCGGCGGCCGTTTTTTGCTGCTCAGCACCCTGGGGCTGCTGCCCTGCAACGCGGCCTATGTCTGGGCCGGGGTGCACCTTGGCCGGGTCCACGCTTCCGGGGACCTGCTCTCCCCCTCCCTGTGGGCTTCCCTGTGCATCCTGGGCGTCCTACCCCTGCTCCTGCGCCTGATCCGGAGACTTCCTAACGTCTTGAAGCGGTCGCGATAACATGCGATATTTTTAAGGTTTTTATGGCCGCATTCATCTGCTTCTTAAGATAAAGGCCCTCCATGCGCTTCCCTCTTTCCTGGCTCAAAACCTGGGTCGACCTCCCGCCGGACCTGGCGACGCTCAGCCAAGTGCTGATGCGCGCCGGGATCGGCTTGGAGACCCTTGAGGACCCCGGTGCGGCCCTGGGCAAGGTCGTGGTGGCGGAGATAAAAGTCCGCCTTCCCCACCCCAACGCCGACAAATTGTCTTTATGTACGGTCAGCGACGGCAGCCGCGACTACCAGATCGTGTGCGGCGCCCCCAATTGCGCCCAGGGCCTCAAGGTTCCCCTGGCCAAAGAGGGCGCGGAGCTGCCGGGCGACTTCAAGATCAAGCGCAGCAAAATCCGGGGCGTGGAAAGCGAAGGCATGCTCTGTTCAGCTGAGGAGCTGGGCCTTCCCAAGGGCGTGGACGGGCTCCTGGTCCTGGACCCGGGCCTGGCCCTTGGCCTGTCTTTGGCCCAGGCCCTGGGCCTGGATGATCCTGTTTTGACCCTGGAAACGACCGCCAACCGCTCCGACCACCTCAGCCTGCGCGGCCTTGCCCGGGAGCTTTCAGCCTTGGGCGCCCTGGAGCTGAAGGAGCGCCCGGAGCCGGCCCTCCCCGCCGCGGGCGAGACCGGCTTCCAGGTGGCGGCCGAACCCTCCGCCTGTTCCTACTACTCCATCCGGCGCATCCAGGGCCTGAAGGTGGGCCCCTCCCCGGATTGGCTGCGCAACCATCTTGAAAAAAGCGGCATCCGTTCCATCAGCAACGTGGTCGACGCCACCAATTGCGTGCTGATGGAATACGGCCAGCCCATGCACGCCTTCGACGCCTCCCGCCTCAGCGGAGGCCGGCTCGAAGCCCGTTTGGCCGGCCCCGGCGAACGCATCAAGACCCTCGACGGCGCGGAACGCCTGCTGGAGGCCGAGGACGTGGTCATCGCCGACGGGGCGGGCCCGCAGGCCCTCGGCGGCATCATGGGCGGCGCCCACAGCGAAGTGACGGACGCCACCACGGATGTCGTGCTTGAGGCCGCGGTCTTCCCGGCGAAACGCATCCGCCGCACGGCGCGGCGCCTGGGCCTGGGCAGCGAAAGCAGCCACCGCTTTGAACGCGGCGTGGACGCCCTGGCCGTGGACGAGGCCATGGACCGCTGCGTGGCGCTCATCCTCGAGCTGGCCGGCGGCAGGGTCCTGGGAGGCAGGGTGAGCGCGGGCGACAAGGGCCAGGCGCCGCGGGCCCTGCTCCTGGAACCGGAGAAGATAAACGGGCTGCTCGGAACCGCCCTGCCTTCCGAGGCGATGGTTGCGCTGCTTCGCCGCCGTTTCTTCGGGGTGGAGGCCCGCGGGCAAGCCTTCGTCGTGACCCCGCCGTCCTGGCGCCGCGACATCAAGGCCTGGGAGGACCTGGCCGAGGAAGTGCTGCAAATGGCCGGTGTCGACAGCGTCCCGGGCACGGATCTGGACCAGGTGCGCACGCCCGACCCGGACGACACGGGCTGGAACAACGCCTGGCTCCTGCGCCGGCGCCTTTCGTCCCTGGGCCTCAGCGAGGCGTCTTCCCTCACCTATATGGATCCGGGCCTGGCCGAAACCTGGGGCATGGGCGCCCTGGCCCTGCCCATGGACAATCCCCTGAGCTCCGAATTGTCCCTGCTGCGCCCTTCCCTCCTGCCGGGCCTGGTGGACTGCGTCCTGGGCGCCCTGAAACGCAGGCAGGAGGGGGTCGCCTTCTTCGAACTGGGCCGGGTCTTCCGCCCCGCCTCCAAGGCTTCGGAAGGGATCAAGGAATGCGAACGGGTGGCGATCGTCCTGGCCGGAGCCGCGGCGCAGGCGCAATGGAACGCCCCAGGCCGGGACTGGGATTTCTATGACCTGAAAGGCATGGCCGAGTCCCTGGGACGCAGCCTGGACCTGACCTTCCGCTCCGCGTCGGCCAGACCTGAGAACCTTCCGGCTTGGCTCTATCTGGGCAAAGCCCTGGACCTGCCCAGTTGGGCCCACCCGGGACGCTGTGCCAGCGTCAGCATCGGGGGCTTGTCCGGCATCTGCGCCGCCCTGCACCCGGCCCTGCTGCCGGCCCTGGGCGCCCCCAAGGGCCTCCAGGAGGTCCTGGTGATGGAACTGGAGCCCCAGGCACCGGGCAAAGCCATCGCCAAGGAACCCCGCTACGCGGCTTTTTCCCGGGTGCCGGCCGTGGAGCGGGACCTGAGCTGCCTCATGGACAGCGGCTTGGAGGCCGGCCGCATCCTGGACTTCATCAAGAACGAGGGCGGCCTGGGCACGGCGAGGGTGCTGGACCGTTTCGAAGGCGCCCCACTGGACGCGGGCCGCAAGAGCCTGACTTTCCGTCTGACCTACGCCGCCGAGGAACGCAGCCTCACCGACGCGGAAGTGAACCAGCGCCACGAGGAATTGTTGAAGCGCCTGGAGACGGCCCTGCCCGTGGAGGTGCGCCGCTAAGGCGCGACCATGGAATCCCTGGAACGCCTCGCTTCGAGCATAGCCCAGGTCGAGCTGCTGGTGGCCTCCCTGAAGCGGGAGAACCGCGACCTGGCGACGCGGCTGGCTTCGGCCGCCTCGGAGCGGCTGGATTTCCGGGAGGACGCGGAATCACGGTTGGAGGCGCTGCGGCAGGCCTCCGAGGCCCGCATCGAGGAATTGACCCAGTCCCTTGAACTGGCCAGCTCCATGCCGCGCCAGGATCCGGAAATGGAAGCCAGGGCCGCGGCGGCGGAACAGCAGGCCGTGGAACTGGCCGTCAGACTGAACGAAGTCCAGAACAGCCTGAAGGAAACCCACGAACGCCTGGAGGACCTGGGGCGGGAGCAGACGGAGGCCCAGGCCCTGGCCTCGGCCCAGGAGACCTTGATCCGGCAATTGCAGGCCCAGGTCCAGGAGGCCGCCCAAACCCTCGAGTCCAGGCCGGCTGTCAGCGCCGAAGATCTGGCCGAAGCGCGGAACCGGGAGAGCCAGGCCCTGGCGGCCCAACGCGAAGCCCAGGACCGGGCCCAGGCCTTGTCCGCCCACCTGCGCGACCTGCAGGCCCGCCTGGACACCCTGCTGGCCACGGAGATCAGGGTCTCGGACGAGGCCGAGGAGTTGAAGGAGCGGCTGGAGGGCCAGTCCGGGCGCTTGGCGGAGTTGGAACGCGACATCGAGGAGAAGGAGCGCCTCCTTGTCGAAGCCCGCGAAAAGCTGTCCGAAGCCGTGAAGTTCGAGGGGGAACAGAGCGACCTGAAACGCCAGCGCCGCGAGGCCTCGGCCTTTGCCAAGGAACGTCACGCCCTGCGCCGCAAGGTGGAGGAGTTGCTCGCAACCCTTGAAAGCGTGAGGCTGGGATGACGGACAAGGACCGCAACGCCACGGACATCAGCATCTTCGGCCACAAGTTCACGCTCAAGGGGCCCTCGGACCCGGATTACATGCGTGAGCTCGCCGCCAAGGTGGACGAGCGCATGAAGGAGCTGTCCCGGCCCAAGCCCGGCGAGCCCATCCACCGGGTGGCCATCCTGACCGCCCTGGTGCTGATGGACGAGCTGACCAAGGCCCGCCGCAGCCTGGACGGCGAGCGCCAGCGTTTCGAGCAGGCCTCCCGCAGCGCGGCCCACCTGGACCTGAAGCTGCAGACCATGCTCAACGACGCCCTGCAGGCCGAGCACTCGGAGGCGGGGCTGCACATGGAAGAGCAGCCGGAGGTGCTGGATCTGGAGGGGATGGGGAGGCGGGACGAGGATAGCCCCGGGGAGTGATTCAGCACGACCCTAGGCGCCCGAACCCTTCAGTCGATCCTGGCCAAAAAAAGAGGGGATGGCAAATGCCATCCCCTCTTTACATTGGGACACTACGATGAGTTACCTTGAATGGACTACCGCCCATTTGAAGGTTCCAAGGTTCATGGAAGCCTGGCTGGCGTTGACGAAATAAAGGCCCGAGGCGAGGAGGCCCGCATCCAAGTCGAGGCTCTGCACCCCGGGTGACGTGACAGCGTAGGTCCGTTCCTCGATCAGGCGGCCTGCCATGGAGTAGACTTTCAGCTTCACCGTCCCTATGTTCGCCGTTCTCAGGAAAACTTCCGCCGGCCCGCTGGCGGGGTTGGGCCCAACCACCATTTGCCTTATCCAAGACAGGGAATCCGGGCCGGATTTCAGGACGTCCTTTTCGTTGGGATTCGGCGTGTATGTTTCGGTGGCCGTGGGTGTGGCCGAGACGTTTGCATTTTTGGACGGTTGCCGCCTGGCATCGGGACCTGGACCGTCCGTATAACAGGCGGGCAACAGTTCAATAAGTTGCTGGAGGGCGGACCCGTATGTGGCCCCAATAACGGACTGGTACGTGTATTGGTTCGTGGCGGTAAAGGTCCCCGTGCCCACCACGCGGTCCGCAATGCCTTGCATGGTTTCGGCGCTCGTTTCAACCGTGGG